>QMCE01000009.1_pt1 | contig 68443 bp, 66 predicted proteins | sample 1821851 | NCBI WGS metagenome assembly QMCE01 (sample SAMN09453174, study PRJNA476694) | Termite gut metagenome, whole genome shotgun sequencing project. | isolation source: worker | host: Odontotermes sp. | place: South Africa:Pretoria | collected 2016-01-28
GTGATTTTTTGGTATAACCTTCTTTTTCCCACCCGCATAGCGGGTGGTTCTTTGTTTCGCGCCTATAGCGCTCAACTGCCTTAAGGCGTGAATAGAAAGAACCCGCTTAATAGCGGGTTCTTTGTTTATCTTTGTACTGTCATATAGTCAATTAAGTTATCCTCATTAAACTGTATGTTGCCTGTCATTTCATATGGCTCTGCCTCACGGCTGTCTTCAATCAGTGCAGTATATGAAAAATTTTTCTCATTTGCTTCCTCGAGCTCCACAGAAAGCACCTTCTGGCTGTAGCCTCCGCCTGCCGCAACAGAATGTACAGTTAATACACTCCCGATAAAAGCTGAGGTTTCCTCATAGAGGCTTTTTGCTGCATAGCCATCACATAATGCCTTTGCCGCTTCTGAGAATTTCTCGCTTATTAATTCAGCGTCGCCGGTCGGTACATACTTTTCTTCCAGCTCAGCAAACTCTTTTGACGGCAATGTCAGTACCCTCTCTATAAACGATTCGGCACGCTCTATATTCGTTGAAGGCAGTGGTGTTCCGCAAGAGGAAAGCATTGCCAATATCGTTAAAAAACACAGCAACAAAACAGTAATCTGCTTGGAATTTCTATTCTCGCCTATTCTCTCCATAATAATCAATGCCATTCAAACCCTGACCAATACGGGTCGGTCGCTTTATTTCCATAAAATGAACCATGAAGGCCACCATAAATAAAGGTAAATAAATTGACCGGCATACCTACATTCCATGTAGCGTATCTCCCGATAATCCCTGAATCATACATGTTACCCTCACTGGCGAGTACAAGATGACATCTGGTACATTGTGTGACAAAACAATTGCTCAATACAGCTGGTCCTGGATTATTGGCAGGTCCTGCATAAATTGTACCTCGACCTCTTGCAACCATATAATGCTTGCTTCCTGAAGGACATGAAACGATATAAAATGGTTGAGCTATCCCTTCTTCCTCTGCATGTGCCGGAACTACTCCAAACGAAGCTATTAGTAGAAATGCCAGGACAAGTGATAACACTTTCTTAGTTTTTAACATAATATACCTCCATTATTTATATTTATCCTTTTTTAACTCTCATCTATCTTTCTTATTCAATCACACGCATCTCCTCACACTTACATGTTTACCTCTTCATTTTGCGGATATTTCATCTACTGTAAATATCATATGCTATTTCGCGATGTTTGTCAACAACAAATATTTATCTAAATTAATTATTTATGTATTTTATCGAAAAATGTCGAATATTGCACGATGACAATTCTCACTCCATGGCAAAGTCATATCCCTTCAATAAAAAGAACCCGCTTAATAGCGGGTTCTTCTTATTGGCTTACTTCTTCAAAATGCCGTCCACTGCGCCTTTCATCTGAGCGATAACGGCATTTGCCGCTTCTCTCGTGGCGGCTTTGGCGGAAAGATAAATCTTTATCTTCGGCTCTGTGCCCGACGGGCGCACCGTAAACTTGTGCCCGCCCTCAATCATATATTGCAACACGTTAGATTTCGGCAAAGCTATTTCGCTTTGCTTCCCGTTCTCGGTTTTGGTTGACGTGCCGTAATCACTGTGGCTCACGACTTTCAGCCCCGCAATCTCTTTCGGCGGGTTTTTCCTGAGGTTTTCCATGATTGCACTCATCTCGTTCATACCCTCTTCGCCCTCAAAGGCAAAGTTGAGCGTGTCATTGATATAATATCCGTGCTTTTTGTATAACTCTTCCATGGCGTCCATTAAGCTCATGCTGCGCTTTTTGTAATATGACGCCATCTCGCATATCAGCATGCTTGCCGCCACGGCGTCCTTATCACGCACATATCCGCCGGGGAGATAGCCGTAGCTCTCTTCAAAGCCTATGATGTAATCGTTTGCTCTGCCCCGGCTCTCCAAATCTGCAATAATATCCCCGATAAATTTGAAGCCGGTTAGACATCTCTCAACCTTCACGCCGTAATCGGCGGCAACCGATTCAACCATATCTGTGCTGACGATTGTCGTCACAGCAACAGGCGTAGCGGAAAGCGTTCCGTTTTCCTTTTTCATCCTTGCCATGAAATCAAGCAGCAAAACACCGATTTCATTTCCCGTTGGCAGCACATATTCTCCGTTCTGCTCCACAGCAGTGCCGACACGGTCACTGTCCGGGTCTGTCGCAAGGAGTAAATCCGGCTTCACTTTCTTTGAAAGCTCAATGCCAAGGTGCAGGGCTTCGACGAATTCCGGGTTCGGATACGGTGCCGTCGGGAAATTGCCGTCAGGCTCGCTTTGCTCCGGCACGATTGTTATGTCCTTCACACCGATTCTGTCAAGTATCCTTGTCACGCACTTTTTGCCCGCTCCGTTCAGCGGCGTGTATACCACCTTCAAATCGTTCACGTCTTTATAGAGGCTTTGGGCATACACGGCGTCGAGGAAGGCGTCTGTCACTTCAGGCTTTATATATTCAATCAGGCCGTTTCTTTCAGCTTCATGGAAATCTGTGTATTTTATATCTGAAAAAATGTCAAGGCTGTTTATCTCGCTTGTTATGCCGTCTGCCATATCTGAGGTGATTTGGCAGCCGTCACTGCCATATGCCTTATAGCCGTTATATTTGGCGGGGTTATGGCTCGCCGTCACGCATATTCCGGAGTCACACTTGAGATATCTCACCGCCCATGAAAGTGCGGGCGTGGGCATGAGCTCACTGTAGATATATGCCTTTATACCGTTTGCCGCCAGCACAGACGCACTTATCTCGGAGAACAGCACACCCTTGTTTCTGCTGTCATAGGCAATGGCGACGCTTTGCTGTTTGCCGCCGCTGTGCTTCAAAAGATAATTCGAAAGCCCCTGCGTTGCCTTAGCAACTGTGTAGACATTCATGCGGTTTGTGCCTGCACCGATTACGCCACGCAGACCCGCTGTGCCGAATTCCAAATCACGGTAAAACCTGTCGTTTATCTCCTCATCATTGCCTTTAATGGACAAAAGCTCCTCTGTCAAATCTTTGTCTGAAAGGTCCTCATTCAGCCATCTCTCATATTCAGTCATATCCTTCACCTCGGTTTTATAATCTTATATTGAGATTGTACCGTATTTTCTCACTTTCTTCAAGCAGAATCTAAAAACCAAAAACGCAGAAATGGCTCCGCTTTTTCATTACTCTACCAATGTAATGCTGAACGTTACATAACCGTTATCCGGACAAGTCAGCCTTGTGTTGGATTTCGGATTTACCTCAAAACCAAATCTCGCCCCGCTGTACAGCGCTGCTTGTATTGGGAAAATGGCGGCATATGCCGCACCGCAGAAGGGTATTTCAGGAGTGTTGAGCCCGCTGCACTCAATAATGTCCCCCTCTTTATACTTGCATGCACAATTCCCGGTTACTTTTTCAACGAAAATCTCAAATTTCTTCGCCATAATCCATATCCTCTCTTGCTTGGAGTATTTATTTCAGTTTGACAAGTCTTTGCTTGAATCTAAAGGTACAACTGCAAGTGTCTTCCCTAAAGGAGCCAAAACTCTTAAAACAGTATCAAGCTGTGGGCTTGTCTCCCCCGCTTCCATACGAGATATTACAGGCTGTTTAACTCCGCTTAACTGCTCCAGTTCACGTTGCGATACGTTTTGACTCTGTCTTGCTTTGATAAGTTCGCCGACAATAGCTACTCTCAAATCGCTTTCCCTTATTTCCTCCGAAGTATATAACTCCGGCCTGACCTCTTTCCATTTTTTCATATGTCTGCACTCCTTTCCTGTATATCTTTAAGGTTTTTCTTGGCTTGCTCTATTTCTCGCTTAGGTGTTTTTTGTGTTTTCTTCATAGTAAAAATATGCAATAGAATAAATCCGCTGGTTGTCCAGCTTGCGAAAAAAATTCTGCCTCGAATAGGTCTCAACTCCCATATATCTTCATCAATATGTTTTATATATGGTTCCCCTGCTGATATGCCATGCTCGCTAAGTATTTGGATATAATCATTGATTTTATTTCGGTTTATGCGGCTGTCTTTGTCCATTTTTTGCGATAATTCTTTAATATAATCAAAAACAGGGCTATTACCCTTTGCATCTTCATAAAAGAATATATCGTACACTTTTTTATCCTCTCTACTTAATATTATACTTAAAAGTTATCGAGGTGTCAACCTTTCAGCCTCACCGTATTCATCGCAATGCCACCCTCTGTGATGTCGAGCGTTCCATAGGTTGCCCTGTATCCCGAGAGCGAGCCTGGGTTCATTATATAAAGCCCGTCTTCGTATGTTTCAAACGGCACATGCGTATGCCCGAAAAGCAAAACATCTGCCCTTCGGTCTCTTGCAGCCATTTTAATCTCATATTCGCCGTATTTCACATTGTATGCATGCCCGTGCGTAATAAATATCCTTTTGCCAAGCACGTTCAGCTCTTCGACGAGCGGCAAATCGGAGTTCCAGTCGCTGTTCCCTTTCACGCCCACGAACATCTTCGCCGGGTTTTCAAGCTTCACCGTCTCCAAATCATCCCGCCCGTCGCCGCAATGTATGACAATCTCGGCGGTTGACTGAGAGGCAACAGCCCTGCGCAGGTTTGCAATGCTTCCGTGCGTGTCTGACACCACAAGAAGCCTCACCTGATATGCCCTTTCCCACGAATGATGTATTTGTACGATGTCAAATGCGATAAGCCCATCGGGCCTCTTGCATGAAGCTTCTGCGTCGATATGCCAATCTCCGCCCCGAGCCCGAATTCCCCGCCGTCTGTAAAGCGTGTGGAGGAATTTACATACACGGCGGCACTGTCCACATTTTCGGTGAACTTGTCGGCGTTTTCAAGGCTGTTCGTGATAATCGCCTCGCTGTGTCCGCTTGAATATTTTGCAATATGCTCTATCGCTTCGTCTATGGAATCCACTATTTTAACTGCTAAGATGTAATCCAAAAACTCAGCGTACCAATCGCCTTCAGTCGCCGGAGTACTGTCCGGGATAATCCCCGCTGCTCTCTCATCGGCTCTTATTTCCACATTCTTTTCATCGAGCTTCTTTTTTATTTCCGGCAAAACTGCTTCAGCGATTTTCGAATGGACAATCACTGTTTCAATCGCATTGCAAACAGACGGTCTCGTCGTCTTCGCATTGAAAATAATCTCGCGTGCCATGTCTGCGTCTGCAAATTCATCGACATATACATGGCAGTTGCCTACGCCTGTTTCAATCACGGGCACCTTTGCCCCGTTTTTCACAGCATTTATCAGCCCTGCCCCGCCCCTTGGCACAAGTAAATCCAGATATTCCGTAAGCTCCATCATTTCATGTGCAGATTCCCTGCTCGTATCCTCCACAAGCTGAATGCAATTTTCCGGCAAGTTTTCCCTGACAAAAGCCTCATGCATGATGTCTGCAATTATCCTGTTAGAATTATACGCTTCCTTGCCGCCTCTGAGGATTACGGAATTGCCAGCTTTGATACACAGTGCCGCCGCATCGCTCGTCACGTTCGGGCGGGATTCATAAATTATCCCGATTACCCCGAGCGGCACGCTGATTTTCTCAATCAGCAAACCGTTGGGTCTTTTTCCGCCACCCAAAATCCTGCCGACCGGGTCAGCCTCGTCCGCAACTTCAACAATGGCTTTTGCCATATCGTTTATTCTTCCCCCGTTCAGCATGAGCCTGTCGAGCAAGGCGGTGCTCAGCCCCGCTTTCTCTGCGGCCTCCATATCCTTTTTGTTCTCTCTGATTATTTCATCAGCATTTTCATTCAGCGCCTTTGCAGCTGCCTTCAGTGCAGCTGTTTTCTCATGCCCTAATGTGCCGAGGGTTCTCGCCGCCTTTTTTGCGGCTGCGCCCATTTCTTCTATCCTTGTCATTTTGCCGCCCTTTCTTTGAAATAAGTTCCCACACTTTTGCCGCTTGCGAGGCTGTAAAGGTTTTCCTCCGCATGCTGTCCGTTTATAATATAACATGGGATTCCGCTCTCTGTTGCAAGCTTTGCCGCCTTTATCTTTGTCGCCATTCCGCCCGTGCCTCTGTTAGAGCCCGAGCCGCTTGCAATTTTCTCAAGCTCTTCGGTTATGCCTTCCACCACGTCAAGCATTTTTGCGCCTTTGTCTTTCCTTGGGTCAGACGTGAAAAGCCCGTCAATATCCGTTAAGATAATCAGTGCCTCCGCACAGATTATCTGCGCCACAATCGCAGAAAGCATGTCGTTGTCACCGAAATTCCGTCCTTCAAGCTCTGCCGTGTCAACCGTATCGTTCGCATTTACTATCGGGATAACACCGAGCGAAAGCAGTTCAGAAAATGTGTTCTGCACATTTTTGCGGTTTTGCTCGGCCTCTGTAACATTCTTTGTCAGAAGCACCTGCGCAACGGTTTGATTATATTCCCCGAAGAATTTATCATACATGAACATCAGCTCACATTGCCCCACCGCCGCCACAGCCTGCTTGACGCTCGTCTCAGTCGGGCGCTTTTGCATGTTCAGCTTGCCGACACCTATTCCGATGGCACCCGATGTGACCAGCACAATTTCCTTTCCGGAGTTCTGCAAATCTGTCAGGACACGGCAAATCTGCCCCATTCTGTTTAGATTGGGCTTGCCGTTTTCGTACGTCAGCGTTGATGTTCCCACCTTCACTACTATTCTTTTTGCATTTTTCACCGCCATCTTTTCCTCCGAATTATATTATAATCCCGCCGCCGAAAACTATATCATCCTGATAGAGCACCACGCTCTGCCCCTTGGTTACCGCCCTCTGCTGCTCGTCAAACACAATTTTCATCACATCTTTTTCCGGCGGATATGCCGTTGCCGCCGCCTCTTTGTGATGATAGCGGATTTTCGCTTTCAGACGTATCGGCTCTGCCACATTATCGGCAGCAATTATATTTACTTCTTTTGCATACAGCTCGCTCGAAAAAAGCTCCTCCGCCTTGCAGAGCATAACCGTGTTTTCGCTGACATCTATGCTTTTTACGAACATCGGCTGCGGAAAAGAAAGCCCCAAACCTTTTCTCTGCCCCACTGTATAGTGAATTATCCCCTTATGCCTGCCGTAGATTTCACCGTTTGTTCCGATGAAATCACCCGCTTCAAAGGCTTTCTCTGAATTTTTCTCAATGAAGCCGGCATAGTCTCCGTCCGGGATAAAGCATATGTCCTGGCTGTCTTTCTTGTGTGCTGCAAGCAGCCCGTGCTTCTCTGCAATTTTCCGTACCTCGGTTTTTATGAGCCCGCCGAGCGGGAAAATCACCTTTGATAGCTGCGCCTGTGAGAGCGAGTAAAGCATATAGCTTTGGTCTTTGCTTGCGTCAATCCCCTTTTTGAGAAGAACCCTGCCGCTTTCCGTCTTTTCTATCCTTGCATAATGCCCGGTGGCAATCGCATCACAGCCGAGCTTCTCCGCTGCCTGAAGCAATAAAGCGAACTTTATCTCTCTGTTGCACACAACGCACGGGTTCGGCGTTCTGCCGTTTTCATAATCTGAAATGAATTTATCTATGACATGCGCTCTGAATTCCTCACGCATGTCTATGGCATGGAATTCCATGCCGAGCTTTTTCGCCGTCTCCGCCGCATCATTTGCAGCGTTTTCGTTTTCACACAGCAGCAGTGTTACTCCAATTACCTCGTGCCCCTGTTCTTTCAGAAGCACCGCAGCAGCAGAGCTGTCCACCCCGCCGCTCATCGCAACCCCTATCTTCATGAATTACCTTCTCTTACTTTTCAATTCTATCAAGCTTTACTCTGTTAAAGTATTTTAACACAGATATTCTTATAAAGCAAAGTCATACATCATTTATCTGCTTTGAATAATCCCCGCATCTTTCTATCCATTTGATTTGATATTCAGCATCTGTAATGATTCTTTTCGACAGCTCTGCTATGCCTGCAACTCCCTCTTCCTCACACCACTTGATGCATTCCTCGTAAAGCTTTCTTCCGCCCTCTGATGTGACTTCCTCGTCATTGTCTATTCTAACGCCGATTTCCTCTGCCCCGAGAAGGTACGCACACACGGCACGTGTGTGCCCGTCGGTGAGGGTATACTTCCCGTTTCCGAAGTCACAGACAGGCAGCGGGTTTTCGCTGAAATCCGTATCCGTCTTTACCCATGCCTTTACTTCACTTAGCTTTCGCTCATTTATATATAACTGGCTCACCCCGAGCTCACTTATCCTTATTTTCATGCTGTCTCCTGTATGAAAAGCGGGAGATAAATTTATCTCCCGCAAAACAATTTCTATTAGTCTCTGCGCTCACGCCTGCCGTGATTTCCGTCTCTCCTGCCGTCTCTGCCGTCTCTTCTCGGACCGGACGGTCTCCTCGGGGCGTCGGAGATTGTGTTCTCGGGCACTGCGCCGTCAAGGTCAATCAAGGCGTCTCTTCTGGAGAGATTCAATCTGCCCTTGTCGTCTATCTCAAGTACCTTCACCTTGATGATGTCTCCGATGTTGACGACGTCTGTTACCTTGTCCACACGCTTAATGTCTAAGCGGCTGACATGCACGAGCCCCTCCTTGCCGGGGGCGATTTCAACAAACGCACCGAAATCCATTATCCTTGTGACCTGCCCGTTATAGTATGAGCCCGGCTCCGGGTCATTGACAATCGTGTTGACTATATCCATTGCACGGTTGCAGTTGTCGATATCTATGCCGGAAATGAAAACATGTCCGTCTTCCTCGATGTCGATTTTAACGCTGCACTCTGCGCTGATTTTCTGAATAACCTTTCCGCCCGAGCCGATGACCTCACGAATCTTATCAACCGGGATAATCGTTGAAAGCATCTTCGGCGCATACTTTGAAAGCTCCGGTCTGACCTCGGGGATTGCCTTCAGCATGATGTCATCAAGGATATAATCCCTCGCCTTGTGTGTTTTCTCGAGAGCTTCCTTTATCATTTCAGGCGTCAGGCCGGAGATTTTCAAGTCCATCTGAATGGCGGTGATTCCGTCATGCGTACCCGCAACCTTAAAATCCATGTCGCCGAAGAAATCCTCGACGCCCTGAATATCCACCATCGTCATCCATCTGTCGCCCTCTGTTATAAGCCCGCAGGAAATTCCCGCAACAGGTGCTTTAATCGGCACGCCGGCATCCATCAGCGAAAGCGTGCTGCCGCAGATTGCGCCCTGCGAGGTTGAGCCGTTTGATGAAAGCACCTCTGAGACGAGGCGGATTGTATACGGGAAATCCTCCACCGGCGGAATTACGGGGATAAGCGCCCTTTCCGCCAATGCGCCGTGTCCGACCTCTCTTCTGCCGGGGCCTCTGCTCGGTCTTGTCTCACCGACGGAGTATGACGGGAAATTATAGTGATGAATGTATCTCTTTGTCTCCTCTTCGTCAATGCCGTCAAGAAGCTGATTATCTCTCACAGAGCCGAGAGTCGCCACTGTGAGCACCTGCGTCTGCCCTCTTGTGAACATGCCTGAGCCGTGCACCCTCGGAAGCAAGGCAACCTCTGCGTTCAGCGGACGGATTTCGTCCATTCCTCTGCCGTCAACCCTCTTCTGCTCTTCCAAAAGCCAGGTTCTGACTATCTTCTTCTGCGTTCTGTAGAGGCAGTCTTCAATCTGTGCGCCTTGCTCGGGATACTTCTCGTCAAATTCCGCATGAACTCTGTCATATATCGGGCGCATTCTCTCGTCTCTGACATTCTTATCGTCAGTGTCAAGCGCCGCCCTCATGTCCTCTGCGGCGAATGAGAATATCGCATCAAACATCTCTTCAGGCGCAAGTGTAGTCTCATATGAAAAGCTTTCCTTGCCGAGCTCTGCCTTTATGCCCTTGATGAACTCAATTATCTTGAGGTTCGCCTCGTGCCCTGCCATTATGCCGTTATACATTTCCTCGTCGGAAACCTCGTTTGCGCCGGCTTCAATCATTGCGATTCTCTCGTCTGTAGACGCTACCGTCACCGCCATACGGGAGACCTTCCTCTGCTCCGCATCGGGGTTAATGATAAACTCGCCGTCAATCAAGCCCACGCTCACGCCGCTTATCGGACCATTCCACGGCACATCTGATATGGATATGGCAATGGATGTTCCGATAAGCCCCGCAATTTCAGGTGAGCAATCGGGGTCAATTGACATAACCGTGTTCACAACCGACACGTCGTTTCGCAAATCCTTCGGGAAAAGCGGGCGAATAGGTCTGTCAATCAAACGGCTTGCAAGCACCGCCTTGTCTGTGGGCCTGCCCTCTCTGCGAAGGAATGAACCCGGTATTTTTCCTACGGAATACAGCTTCTCTTCAAAATCAACGGAAAGCGGGAAGAAATCTATCCCGTCTCTCGGCTTTGTCGAGGCTGTAACCGCCACATGCACCACTGTCTCGCCATATCTGACGAGGCATTCACCGTTTGCAAGCTGCGCCATTTTGCCCGTTTCAATTACAAGCGGGCGCCCTGCAAGCTCTGTCTCATACACCTTGAATTTCTCAAAAAACATAAATTTCCCTCTGCTTTCTTTGTCGTGCAGAGCTTTTCGGAAGATACAATTGACAATAGACAACACACGTTTTATATGCTCTCTATTGTTAACTGCTCTCCCATGCTCTGCCTTTTTCCTGCTTAAAGGTAAAGGCTGTGCAGCCCGCTTCAAAGAGGCGGGAACACAGCCTGAATCTTTCTTACTTTCTGATGCCCAAGTCGGCAATGATTGCACGGTATCTCTCAATATCAAGCTTTGTCAGATAATTGAGAAGCCCTCTTCTCTGTCCTACCATCTTCAAAAGACCTCTTCTTGAATGGTGGTCTTTCTTGTTTTCACGAAGATGCTCGGTCAAATCGTTGATTCTCTTAGTGAGAACAGCAATCTGAACCTCGGGCGAGCCCGTGTCGCCTTCATGGCGGCCATACTTCTGAATGATTTCCGTCTTTTCCGTTTTTGTCATAATAATCACCTTTTCCGCAGCTCATCCCATGTTCAGCATGTCAACAGTATCTGTAACACGCCCCCGGTGCTGCTGTAAATTCACCCGTTCCCACAGTGAGGGCTTGGTGTATCCTTCGTTGAAGGTTAACCCCTTACCGCAGGGAGGGTAGCTTTCGTATTTTAACACATGAGACTACTGTTGTCAAATTTTTCGCTCTTGTCAATGCCATTCTTATGCATGTATTCGCCCGTTATCTTTTTTGCTTTTTCAGCATCAAGGGCTACCTGCTCTTTCATCGCATCAAGCGACGGGAATTTCCTCTCCGCTCTGATGAAATCAATTATGCAAAGCCTCACCTTTTTGCCGTACAAATCCCCGGAAAAGGCTGGCATCCATGTCTCGGAGAGCACCCTGTCAGAGCCCACAGTCGGCTTCACGCCGATGTTCGTCACGCCGCAAAAAAGCTCTCCGTCAACCCTTGCGAAAGAGGCATACACCCCGAATTTCGGCAGGACAAAACCCTCCGGCAGCGCCTGATTGATTGTCGGCATACCAAGCCCCGTGCCGATATGGTTCCCGTGAATCACCTCTAAAGAGAACCCGAAAACCCTCCCGAGCAGTTCATTGGCAAGCCTGACCTCACCGTCTTTTAGAGCTTCCCTTATCCTTGTCGAGCTGATAAGCTCACCTCCATAAAGCACGGGCGGCACAATTTCAAGCTCTGTCTCTTCCGCCCGGCAAAGCTCTTTGAGCAGTTTTGTATCTCCCCCGGCATTTTTCCCGAAGCGAAAATCTTCCCCGCAGCAGATTTTCTTTGCATTTATCCTTTTTCGCAGTATATCATGGAAGAAGGCTTCCGGGCTCATGTCCTTTATCTGCTCGAAATCGGCAACATACAGCTTTTCTATCCCGCATTTACCAATTAGCTTTATCTTCTCACTTTCTGTTACAAGCAGGCTGCCCCCATGCGGGTTTGAGGAAAAAGTGAATGCGGCGGGGATATATCCGCTATTCTGTGCGGCGGCATTTATAACGGCAGTGTGCCCCCTGTGCATTCCGTCAAATGTGCCGAGGGCAACGGCCTTTGCCTCTCCGCCCTTTGCTATATCAAAAATATCTCTTATTATATCCATCTTATCCGCCTTGGTTTTCATGCAGCTTAAACAGTTTAAGCGGCTTTATTTCATTTGAAGCGAGAATCACTGCTCCGAGCCCCAGAAAATCCTTTTCGGCAGAGTAAAGTCGTATTTTTTGGTTATCGGTATACAGCGTTCTGTCTTTCCTCACTCTGTCAATATCCAGTTTTCCGCCGTTTAAGAAACGCTTTGCCTGATTATCGGAAACGGTTACAGCCTTCAAATCTTCAAACAGCATGTCTACGGGTTTTACAACCTCGTCTATCCTGCCTTCGTCTGCCAGCGCCTGAAGTTCCGGAAGCGTCAACGCCTCGTCTATTGAAAAGCCGCACGCCTTTGTCCGCACAAGAGAAGTCATTGTACCGAGGCTTCCCGCTTTTTCCGCAATATCTTCAATAAGCGTTCTGATATATGTTCCCTTTGAGCATGAAATCGTCATCATGCCTTCGCCGCTTTGGGGATCATATTCATCAATCTCAAGCTTTTCAACCTGCACCCTGCGTGGCTTTCTTTCGATTTCAATTCCCTGCCGTGCGAGACTGTAGAGGCGCTGCCCCTTAACCTGCACAGCCGAATACATCGGCGGAATCTGCTCTATTTCCCCGATAAAATCCGGCAGCACGCTTTCAAGCATTTCTCTGCTCGGGATAACATCGCTTCTTGCCGTGATTTCCCCGGTCACATCTCCTGTGTCACGCTTCTCGGCAACACGAAAGCCCGCACGATATTCCTTTGAGCTGTCCGTAATTAAATCCGCCGCCTTGACAGCCCTGCCCAAAAGCAGCACAAGTACCCCCGTTGCAATTGGGTCAAGCGTTCCCGTATGCCCGATTTTCCTCTCTTTTGTAATTCCCCTTGCAACCGCTATAGCATCAAATGAGGTGAAACCCTCAGATTTATTGAGAATTATCACCCCGTTCATATGCCGCTTTCCTCTATATATTGCTTTGCCGCACCTACTGCCTTTTGCTTGGCTGTATCACCGTCTGTTCCCGCTATTTCTGCACCGGCCGCACCCTTGTGTCCGCCGCCGCCCAGCTTTTTGCATATCTCCGCAGCATTGGCGTTTTTATTCGTCCTGACAGAGACCTTCCAGCCTCCGTTTTCTTTCTCCTTAAGCGTAATGCCGATAAGCACGCCTTCAATCAATCTCGGTTTAGAAGCAAGTGCTTCCGTGTCCTCGTTTCTCAGCCCGTACTTATCCATCAGCGTGCGTGGAACCGTCATGGAAGCAATCCTTCCGTCACAAAAGAACTTCATACCTGACATCGCTTCAAGCTCTGCATCAAGCTGATTTCTTGTCTTCACCATGAACATCTCATAGTCTATCTTTTCTGTGTCCGCCCCGATTTCCATCATCTCTGCCGCAATTCTGTGTGAACGAGGTGTGGTGTTGCCGTATCTGAAGCAGCCTGTGTCTGTCGTTATGCCCGTATAAATGCATTCGGCGGCTTTCAGAGAGATTTCCGTATCCATAAGCTTATAAAGCTCATAGACTATTTCTGCCGTCGATGCACTTTTGGCCTCGACATACTCAATTTCCGCAAATGAAACATGTGTGCTGTGATGGTCAATCGCTATATCTATTTTGCCTTCAAGCTCAGCTTTCAAGCTTCCCAGCAGCCTGATGTCTGCCACATCAACAGTGACGATTCTTTCGCACGGCTTATCGGAAAGCTTCAGTCCTTCAAACATAAAATCATATTTCTGCGGAATGCCATCCGCACACTTGAAAGAGGCTCGCTTTCCCAATTTATCGAGTAATCTCAATAGTGCAGAGGCTGAGCCGAGCGTATCACCGTCCGGCGATGCGTGCGAAACAATGAGAATATCATCCCATTCACGCAGCCTTTGTGCTATCTCACGAAGCTCAACCATCGCTTTCCTCATCTTTCGTTATGTTCAAATCATCAAGGATTTTTGATATATTCGCGCCGTATTCTATCGCATCTGTCGCCTTGAAAAGCATTTGCGGCGTATGGCGCAGCTTCAGCCTGTGCCCTATCTCCCGCCTGATGAAGCCGGCGGCGGATTCAAGCCCCTTAACCGCTTCTTTCGTGCGCTGCAAGCCCTCGATGGTGCTCACATACACCGTGCAGAAAGAAAGGTCGTTCGTCACCTCAATGCGCACAATGCTTAAAAAGCACTCTGTCACCCGTGGGTCTTTCAGCTCTCTGAAAACCGCAGAGAGCTCTCTGCGTATGTCCTCGGAGATTCTGTCCATTCTGTGTCCTGCCATGTTTTACCTCCCGTTATCTTGAGGCTCAGTCTCTGTACTCCTCCATCTCGTAGGCTTCGATTATATCACCCTGCTTGATGTCTGAGAATTTCTCAAGCGTGATGCCGCACTCATAGCCCTCTGCAACATCTCTCACGTCGTCCTTGAACCTTCTCAATGACGCAATCTTGTCATCGGCGATGATTATGCCGTCACGCACAACCCGTACAAGCGCATTTCTCACAATTTTGCCGCTTGTGACATAACCGCCCAGAACCGTTCCTACGCTCGAAATCTTGTAAACCTCACGGCATTCTGCCTTTCCGAGCTCTACCTCACGGAATTTCGGTGAAAGCATGCCCTTCATTGCAGATTCTATCTCGTCAATTAAATCGTATATGATTCTGTACATGCGCATATCCACGCCGTCACGCTTTGCATTTTCTTCCGCAACCGTGTCAGGGCGGACATTAAAGCCCACAACAATGGCGTTTGAGGCATTTGCAAGCATTATGTCGCTCTCATTGATTGCGCCGACTGCACCGTGGATTACATGCACTCTCACTTCCTCATTGGAAAGCTTTTCAAGAGATTGCTTCACGGCCTCGACAGAGCCCTGAACGTCCGCCTTGACGATGACCTTCAGCTCTTTCATCTCGTTCACCTGCATCTGGTCAAAGAGATTATCAAGCGTTACCTTCGTCTGTGCGTTGAACTGCTCTTCCCTCTGTGTGGTTGATCTCTGCTCAACAAGCTCTCTTGCGAGGCGTTCGTCAGTGACGACATTGAACACATCGCCGCCCGTGGGTGCCTCGTTAAGCCCTGTGATTTCAACCGGAACCGACGGGCCGGCCTCTTTCGCAATGCCGCCTCTGTCGTCCTTCATCACACGCACTCGTCCGACGGTTGTTCCTGCAACAATTATATCGCCCTTATGCAACGTGCCGTTCTGAACAAGCACCGTGGCTATCGGACCAAGCCCCTTGTCAAGCCTTGCTTCAATAACCGTGCCCTTTGCCGCTCTGTCCGGGTTCGCTTTAAGCTCCTTCATTTCCGCCACAAGGTTTATCATTTCCAAAAGCTCGCTTATTCCCTGCTTCGTATGTGCCGAGACAGGCATAATCGGCGTGTCGCCGCCCCATTCCTCGGGGATAAGCTCATATTCCGTAAGCTGCTCTTTGATTTTCTCGATATTCGCAGCAGGCTTGTCCATCTTGTTCACCGCCACGATAATTGAAACGCCCGCCGCCTTGGCATGGTTGATTGCCTCAATCGTCTGCGGCATGATTCCGTCGTCTGCGGCAACTACCAGCACTGCAATGTCCGTCACCTGTGCGCCCCTTGCACGCATCGTTGTAAATGCCGCATGTCCGGGGGTATCAAGGAACGTTATGTATTTGCCGTCAATTTTAACCCTGTAAGCGCCGATGTGCTGGGTGATTCCCCCTGCCTCGCCGCTTGTGACGTTTGCATCTCTGATAGCGTCAAGGATTGAGGTTTTTCCGTGGTCAACGTGCCCCATAACAACAACCACAGGCGCACGTGTAACAAGATTATCTGTATCGTCTTCGCTGTCGTCGATAATTCTGTCTTCTATCGTAACGATATTCTCTTTTTCCACTCTTGCATGGAATTCCTCTGCGACAAGCGACGCCGTGTCGAAATCGATTATATCGTTGATTGTCGCCATAACGCCCATTTGCATGAGCTTCTTTATAAGCTCCGGTGCTGCAACCTTTAATCTCAAAGCAAGCTCGCCGATGCTGATTTCATCCGGAATTTCCACCCTCATCTGCTTTGCCTTGCGCTCAGATGCAATACGGTTCAGCCTCTCGGCTTCAGTCTCACGCTTGCCTCTGCGCTGGTTTCTCCGCTGTGCGCCACGGTTTGTGAACTTCTGCTTGGTTATGATATTCTCCGTGCGTACCTTCTGGTCGGCAAGCTGGTCATACTTTTCATTATATCTGTCAATGTTAACATTCACCTGTCTTGTGTCAACAAGCTTCCTTGATGACGAAGCCGCTCTCTCCTCCTCCGATGAGGTGGTTACACCGCCCTTGACATTCGCACCGCTTTGCTTGAGAGTTTCCATCTGCGGCCTGCGCTCGGCAGGTCTTGATGTCTGTGTTTTCGCTGTTCTCTCTTTCTTCGGCTCAACTCTCTTATCTGCTGCTTTAGATTCAGCAGATTTCTCTTCCTTCTCTGAAACAGCTTCCTTTACCGCTTCAGCCACAGGCACAGCTTCTCCTTTTTTCGCTGTTTTCTTTGCCGGCTCTGCCTTCTTCGGCTTCTCCTCTTTTTCTGCTATTACCGCTTTCGGCTTCACCTTTGGTTTTTCATCTATCTCGGCAAAATATGCGTCAAAGCTTGCAACACTGTTCTGCTGTGTGAACATGTCAAAAATGACGTCAAGCTCATTTTCCACCAACGCCGTCATATGCTTTTTCGGCTCTGCGAAATGCACCGCAAGCATGTCAATGACATCCTTGTTACCAATGCCGAGGTCGCTTGCAACCTCACTGACCTTATATTTAATCATCATACGCTAAATCGACCTTTCCGCTCCCTGAGCCTTCTGTTTCAATCAACTCTACAATTCTCTTTGCGAAGCCCTCATCGTTTATCGAAACGATTCCGGCTTTAAGCCCGCATGCCTTGCCAAGCTCTTCCATGCTGACGTTCAATTTCCTCACGGCTGTTTTACATCTCTCCGCTTCATAAAGCAGATTCTTTAAGGTTTTCTCTGATATATCCGCCGCTGTCAGTATCAGCTCTGCGCTGCCGTTCTTTATACTCTCAACGCAGACGTCATATCCGCCGCTGAGCTTCCCCGCTCTTCTTGCAAGACCGAGCATATTGAGTGTTTTATTCATTTCCCTCCGCTTTGGAAATTTCATTTTCCATGTTGTCATATACTTCATCGGGAATCTGCATTGAAAAAGCCTTTTCAAGCCTTCTCGCTTTTCTTGCCTTTTTGAGGCAATCTGCCTTTTTGCAGATGTACGCCCCTCTGCCCGGTTTTTTGCCTGTTAAATCGAGGCTTACCTCCGAAGGAGAATCTTCACTTGCCTTTGCCGCCTTCACGATGCGCACAAGCTCTTTTTTAGGCTTCATTTCTCCGCAGCCTATACACATTCTCATCGGGATTTTCTTTATCTTCTGCGGCATGCTTGTTCTCCTCTCTTCTTCCTTATCCTGCCTCTTCGCCAAAGAAGCCGCTTTCGGGCTTTATGTCTATCTTCCAGCCTGTCAGCTTTGCCGCAAGGCGTGCGTTCTGCCCCTTGTTGCCGATGGCAAGCGAAAGCTGATTATCAGGCACCGTAACCCTACAGGCTTTTGAGCCGTCTTCCGCCACTTCAACCGAAACGACATTTGCAGGCGACAGTGCCGCCGCTATGAACTTCTCAGGGTCTTCGCTGTATTCCACTATATCTATTTTTTCTCCGCCAAGCTCATCCACTATCTCCGAAACTCTCGTTCCCTTGGCGCCGATACATGCCCCCACTGCGTCTACGTCAGGGTTATGGCTCAAAACTGCCAGCTTCGTGCGGGAACCCGCCTCTCTTGAGACAGCCTTTATCTCAACAGTGCCGTCATATATTTCCGGCACCTCTGTTTCAAACATTCTCTTGACTAAATCAGGGTGTGTTCTGGAGATAATTACTCTCGGCCCTTTTTCTGTTTCCTTTACATCCACAACATAGATTTTGATGTGGTCGCCCTCACGTACATTTTCATCGCCGATTTGCTCATTCTTCGGCAGAACAGCCTCCGCCTTGCCTATGCGCAGAGATATTGCGCCCGAACGTGGGTCAACCCGCTCGACAAGACCGCTGACAAGCTCCTGGTGCTTGCTCTGGAACTCCTGCATCATCTGCCCTCTTTCGCTGTCTCTAATCCCCTGGCGGATTATATTCCTCGCCGTCTGTGCGGCAACTCTTCCGAACTGCTTGGTATCAAGCTTTATCCCGACGAAGCCGCCCTCCTCCGCTTTTGGGTCAATCTCCTTTGCAAGAGTAATGTCGATTTCCTTGTTCGGATTTTCCACCTCTGCTTTTACCTCTTTTCGCAGGTAAACGTCAAATTTGTCCTTCTTAGGGTCTATGTCTATCTCTACGTCTTCATTGCCGTAATTATTCTTGCAGGCTGTTGAGATTGCTTTTTTAATCTTATCAAGCATAAAATCAACAGGGATACCCTTTTCTTTTTCAAGCATTTCAAGTGCCATAAAAAGCTCTTGCCCCATGTTCAGCTCGGGTTCTTTTCTCTTTGCCATTATTTTTCCTCATTTCTCCTTATAATATATTTGTGTTTAGTCAGATTTCGTCGTCGTTAAGATTTACCGACGAGTATTCCTTCTTATCAATTGTCACGCTTGTTTCATCATCAAGCTGTAGCTCTATGCAGCCGTTGTCCTCTTTGATGAGCTGCCCCGTGAGCTCCTTTGTGCCGTCTTCGAGCGGCCTTATAAGCTTCGCTGTCACGGGTGCGCCGATGAAGGCTTCAAAATGCCCCGGCTTTGAAAGCTTGCGGTTTATCCCAGGGCTTGATACCTCGAGGGTGTATTCCTGCGGGATTGGGTCAAGCTTATCCAAAACAGGATTAATCGTTTTCGTCATATCCACGCAATCGTCAATTCCGATGCCGCTGTCTTTATCGATATATATGCGCAGAACCCACGTGCTTCCCTCTTTCTTGAAAACAATATCCCATATATCTAAATTCAGCTCATCTGCAATCGGCTTAGCAATTTCATATACTCTTTCTGCCGTACTTTTTTTCATGTTTCACCAACTTACTTTAACATAATAAGAGAGCGGGTCACCCCACTCTCCATTCTCAGCTTAATATCTTATCTCTATTATATCACTAAATTGAGGAAAATCAAGACTTTTTATCTTTTTCTCCGCTTTCTTTTTCAGCTATGTAGAATTTGTCAAGCTCTTGATGTGTCAATTCATCAAGCATCCGCTTCTTTTCAAGCCGTTTTGCAATGGGAGATTCCGGCTCGCATTCCTGAATCACCTGGCCGTCTGCCGATTTCAAGGCAACTGCCGGCTTATCCTTATCTCTGAAGGCTAATTTCAGGGCAATCGGTGTAAATATAGTGCAGGCGACTATCATTATGATAATCGGGCCGAAGAACAGAGGCGGCATAATTCCCATTGCCACGCCTTTGTTGGCGACAATCAGTGCAACCTCTCCCCGGCAGACCATACCTATGCCCACCTGAAAGCTCTCTTTATTCGTAAACTTCACAAGCTTTGCGCCCAACCCGCAGCCGATAAGCTTTGTGGCAATGGCGATTACAATCAGCAGCACTGTAAAAATAATCAGGCTTGTTGTCATATCCGGAAGCACTACCTTGATACCTATATTCGCAAAGAAAATGGGGGTTAAGAGCAAATATGAAAGCGGCGAGAATTTTGAAGCAACATATTCCGATTTAGGCGTGCTGCCTATTATCATTCCTGCGGCAAATGCGCCGATTATATCAGAAACGCCAAAAACCTCTTCGGCGAGATATGCCATGCCAAGACACAGAACAAATGCAAGAATCGGGTATCTGCGTAGGTTTCGGCTCGTCCTGTTTTCATACCAGGTGAAGAATTTTCTGCCCAGAAGTGCGACTAAGCCCACAAAGATAAAGAAAAGTAAAATCTTCAGGAGAACGAATCCGATATTTTCATCGCCGCCGCCAAGGCTTGTTACAATAGTCAGCACTATAAGCCCGAGTACATCGTCAATCAGTGCAGCCGCCAAAATTGTGTTACCCACCTTGCAATTCAGCTTGCCGAGCTCTGTGAGGGTTTCAACCGTAATTGAAACTGATGTTGCAGTAAGGATTGTTCCGATAAACACATTCTCTATCATTGAGGTGCTGCTTGCGCCTTCGGGTGTGAAGAACATTCCGAGAAGCGTTCCGCCTGCCAGTGGGATAATAACCCCGATGAGTGCTACAACAAATCCCGCTTTCCCCGAGTTCTTCAAGTCCTTGACATCTGTCTCCATTCCGGCGGAGAACATCATCACAATTACGCCTATTTCAGAAAGATGCGTCAGAAATTCTGTCTCTTGCAATATGCCGAGGCCTGCAGGGCCGAATATCAAGCCTGCCAATAGAGCGCCCACCACCTGCGGAAGATGGATTCTTCTCGTAAAAAGCCCGAAAACTTTAGTGCTGATAAGAATCAGCGCCAAATCGAATAAATACTTAAATGCGTCCTGCGGCATATGCTTCCCCCTCTTTCATTTACCACAAGTTATTATATTACATTTATTTTTTTTTGCAAGTACTTTAGCTTGAAATTATCATGAAAAAGACTTGAGGGACGGAATTTCTTCCGTCCCTCATGCCTATGGGGTAATCATAAAATTAAGTAGAGTTGAAACCTTAGTTACCTTCGAAACGTGTGTCGGGATTAGCCTCGAACATTGATACGAGAACCTTGCACGCTTCTGATCTTGCTGTTGTTCCATACGGATCATAACGGTTGCCCGGCTTGCCATCGAGATAGCCAGCCTCTTTACATGCATAAACCGCACCCTTTGCCCAATTCGGGATTGAGCTATCATCAGCAAATTTCGCTGTCGGATTTGTAACCGGATCGAGTTCCATTACTCTTGCAATAATAACTGCGAGTTCATTTCTTGAGATTGTTCTTTCAGGTCTGAATGTTCTGTCAACAGTATAGCCTTCAACGAAGCCCTGATCTGCGCAGAAGATAACTGCATTGTCATAGCCTCTTGAGCCGTTTATATCAACAAACTTAGCTGAGCCTTCATAGGCTGCAATCTCTTCATCTGTCATGAACATACGTGCAATCATTGTTGCGAAGTCGCCTCTCTTAACGCTTGTGCGCGGTGAGAATCTGTCATTACCTACGCCCTTGATGAGGCCATAGCTGACTGCATCGTAAACAACATCATGGAACCAATCACTGTCTGATACGTCAGTGAACTCTGTGCTCTCTGCTACTGTGAGAGTATAGTCAACTGATGTTGCACCGTCTTCAGAAACAACCTTTATGACATGTGTACCTTCCAAAGGAAGACTGAGGTTGCTTTCTGTATCGATAGCTACAGCACCGCCGCCGCTTACGCTGAGTGTAACTGTTGACATCTCAGAAGCTGTGTATGCAGGCTTGAGTTCAACTGTGGGAACTCCGCCAACGAGCTTGCTTGTTCCGAGCGGTACAGTAACCTTAACTGTCTTTGCTGTTGCTGTATCAGTGATTGCACCTGCATATCCGCCGAGCGAGAAAGCTGTAAGCTGTGCGCCTGTCTTAGCCTCTGCAACTGTGAAGCTGAATGTGTAGGGCTGGTTTGCAGCACCTGCTTCATCATAGCTGTAAATTTTCATAAGGTCTGCAGCACTCGGAGAGCCAGACTCTCCTGTATACTGCGTCGTCACTACTGCTTCCGGAGCATCCCAGCCTGTCTTGACGTTCATAAATGCGCTGGCAGGATCAATGCTGCCGTCTACAGCTTTTTTGCCGCCGCTGGTAAGAGCGTCACCGTCCGGTGCAAATGTTGAAGAATTCATGTCTGTATAGATTGCTGCGCCCGGGCTTGCAGTGAATACAGGATAAAGGGCAGTCTGATTTGTTGCTACTGACCACGGGAATTCAGCTGTAATTACGAATGTTGAATTGTTTACTGTCGCAGGAATTGTCCTGCCGTTTGCATCAACAAAGCTGAAAGCTGTGATAGTTTTGCCTGTTCTCGGGGCAGCCGATGAAGCCGTAACTGTATAGTCATTCTTCATTGATGTGCCGGCTGTAACAGCGATATCGCCATCGCCGTTTACAACATCCTGGAAATCTGAAGCCGATATTGTACCGGAAGAATAATCACTGTCTGCCTTAACTGCAAATCCAAGCTCTTCTGAAACAACATAGACTGTTGCAGGCGCAATTGACGTAAGGTCAAATGTTGTTCCGGGTGTTCCTGTAACGTCGCCTTCTGTGGCGACCGTTGAAGCAAGAAGATTAACATCTGTACCGTCAACATAGAAAGCCACTGCATTCGGTGAAACTGTAAAGAGTGCTTTCTGAGCAGCCATAGCTACAGGGAGGTTCTTATTGTATACGCCGTAAGGATACTCAATATTGACTGTCTTCGGTGTTTTGGAAGCGTCAATTGTTCCTCTGAATGTTGAGTCATCGGCAACATCTACTGTCGCTGTTGTGCCGAATGTCAAGAGGTCTTTGCCCGTTGTCGGGGTTGCTCTCTTGAATACAACTGTATACTCTCTCTTAATTGTGATACTGGTGTCTTCCGGAGCAACCTTAATCTTAGCTGTTGTTCCTGTTCCGTAGATGTTCGGAACGACTCCTGTTGCACCGACATCTCCGCTGCCTGTAATCACATAACCGTCTGAGAATGCTGTATCGCTATTATCAATGTCATACGTTACAATAGTACCGGGAGCAGCTGTTGCAAGAAGAACGTCCATTCCCGTAAGCTCCGCATTTGTCAATGAGAACGGAACCGCAATCTCAATCTTGTTTGCGCTTGCATTTGAAGAATTTGTAATAGTACCTGTATATGAGGTTTCGCCATCCTTAAGGATGAAAGTTTTCAGTGCGACATCCGACAATGCTACATGTTTAGTGACTGTAAGCTTATATGACGCAGGTGCCTTATTCGCATCTGCCGGCTGAACAAGAATTGTCACCGGAGAAGTTGTTGCGTTAACTCCCTCAAGTGTAATTTTGCCGCTGGCAGGAACAAGGAATGTGCCACTGGTGGCAGATATTCCTGAGCCGCCCGTTTCCTTTGCTGTCACGCCGCTTGCCTGAAGCGGAACAGAAATCTTTGCGCCTGCGGAAACCACAAGTTCCAATGCAACTGCGCCTAAATTTGCAGTGCTTCCGAGAGTTACTGTAAGTGTTTTTGCTGTTTCGTTTACAGTACCTGTCTCTTTGGCAGTTGAAGTAGATGAGTATGCCTTGAAGCCGTCTGCTATAACCGCACCCGGGTTATCAGGATTGGTTGTAAGGTTGAGCTTGTAGGTTCTTGTTGCTGTCGGAGTACCGCTCATCTTCACTTCGATTCTTGCTTCATCAACATCATCTACGCCCAAAGCAGCAAAGAAGTCAGCTGATGCGCCGGACCTGAGAACTGTTGAAACTGCGAGACCGCCTCCTGAGCCGTCTGCATCTGTAACGAGTGTAACTGTTGAAGCATGGCCTGTTGAGAATGTCGGTGCGAGCTTAAGCTCGGTTATAAGTGAGCCGTCTGCCTTGAATGCAGCATCATAAGGAAGAACGATTGTAACAACGCTGTTTACCTCGTCAACTGTTGCTTCCTCTGCTCCTGTGACTCTTAAATTCTGAAGAGCTGTCGGAGCCACTACGTTAACTTTATAAACCTTTGTTCCGCCTGCTTCGGCAAGAACTGTAAGTGACTGAGACTTTGCACCCTTCGGCAAGCTTGTTGAAGGATCATTCGTGTTGTCCCAGAAATCGCCTGTCGGCAGAATTGCGCTTGCCGCACCGTTTCCGAAAACGTCGCCGTTTGCTTCAAGCTTTACAGCTATCTCACCTTTAGCATCAGGCTCTGTGCCGTCTGTAACAAGAGTGAAACCGTTCAAGCCGTCACTTGATGCCGCCGCATTCGGTGTAGCTGTATAAGGCATTGTAACTGTGATAACATCACCGCTCACTGTTGCACTTACCTGATTGAATGCCTTTACTTCCTTAATAACTGTGCTTGTGCTCGGAGGTGTGACTGTGAGAACAAAGTTGTAGATTGTCTCGCCGTCAGCATTTGCGAGCTTAATTGCACCCTTGACCTGACCTGATGTGGTCGTGTCATCAAGGTTCGCATAAGCTACAGCTACATCCAAAGCTGTGCTGACACCCTGTGTGCCAAGGTCGTTTGTTGCAGTTTCCGCTGTCTTACCATATGTGATCTTAAGACCTGAGGCCGCAACATTTGTGATAAGATAGTCGAACTCAAAATCATCTCCGCTCTTGACGCCCTTCCATCTGGCGTCAGAAATTGTGCCGGTGATGCTTGTTCCGCTGAGTGTGAGCGGAATGTTCACGTCATCTGCACGCAGAGCGACAGTGTCAAACACTGGTGCAGGACCGGCAGCAGAAGCGCCTGCGGGAATCATTGCACCGAATACCATCATTATGGCAAGTACGAGTGCTAATGATTTCTTGAGAAACTTGCTGTTTTTCATAATTTCAACCCTCTTAAATTTTAGATTCTCACGGGCATAATTATCCCAGTGAGTTGAATATCACGTATATCATACATTCTTTAATTTCAAAATGCAAGCTTTTTTTTACAATTTTTCCATTTTTCTGTATGAAAATGCTCAATTTAACTGATTTTGCATTTAATTTACATAATTTTTCCATGAAATTTAACTTTTCACTATATTATCTGCGTAAAGCTGCCGGTTTTGCTGTAATGCTTTTCTGCTTTACAATGCTTCCAAAAACTTGATTTTTTCCTCTGCATTTTCCGCTTTGAAAACCGCCGTGCCGGCCACGATTACATCCGTGCCGGTCTCCTTACATAATAAAGCTGTGCTCTCATTCACCCCGCCGTCTACTTCAACAATCAAATCCCTGCGCAGGTTTTTCAGCTCTCTGACCTTATACAGCTCGTCGGTGAGCATCTCCTGCCCGCCGAAGCCGGGCTCCACCGTCATTACCATAACCATATACACGTCATCAAGGTATTTCTCAATCTCGCTTATTTTTGTTTTGGGCTTCACTACTATGCCCGCCTTTTTCCCGCAGGCCTTTATTTCATTTATAAGTATACTCATATCATCGGCGCACTCGGCGTGAACAGAGATTATATCCGCCCCTGCCCCGACAAAGGCTTTGATATGCCGCAGTGGTCTTTCAACCATAAGATGTACGTCGAAGATTTGCCCGCTTTCCCGGCGGATTGCTTTGATTATCGGTACACCAAGGCTGATGTTCGGCACAAATACACCGTCCATTACATCTATATGCAGCCACTGTGCCGCTTTGACACGTCTTATCTCCTCACCGAGCTTTGAGAAATCTGCGGCGAGAATTGAGGGTGACACTATCATTTCGCTCTCCTTGTAAAACTATATTACTCCGTAAAGCCATTCGGAGACAAACTGCCCCAGAATTGTAAACAGCGGAATCGTAATAACCGAAAGAATCGTTGACACCGCAACTGTTTTCGATGCAAGATGCGAATCCTTTTTGAACTGCACCGCAAAAAGAACAGTGTTTGCCGCAACAGGCGTTGCCGCAAGAATTATGCTTGTTACGAACAAATCGCTCTCCGGCTTTATCAGCATCAGAACACCGAGGAAAAGTGCCGGGGCGGCGATAAGGCGCAGCGCAGACATCTTGTAAACGCTCAAATCCGAAACGAACGATTTCATGTCCACCTTAGCAACGAAGCTTCCTATCACAATCATCGCAAGCGGTGTGTTCACCGCCGACAGCATTTCTATCGGCTCTTTAATTATCACCGGGACGCTTACGTTGAGGAAATAAAGCGGCAGACCAATCGCCATTCCAATCATCCCCGGGTTAAGAAGGACTGTTTTTGCCGTCAGCTTTGCGTTGCTGTTCATCATTTTGAATCCGAAGGTCCAGCTGATGACGTTGAAAACGAGGACTGTAAACGAAGCATATACAACGCCCCTTTCCCCGACAATCCCCTGCACGAGAGGTATGCCCATGAACCCTACATTATTGAATATCGTGGAGAAGCGCAGAACTGTTCTTCTCTCATCGGTTTCTTTCCTGAAAAACAAGAATGAAAGCACTATGCTTATTCCCATCGCCAATGCCGGCAGAAGTGCCGCAAGCCCCATTTCGCCGATTTCAATGCTCCCCTGCGAGTCAATAAGTGAGTTGACTATCAGGCAGGGTGTGACGAACCAGAGCAGCAGCGCCGTGATTTCCGACATTCCTTTATCCGTAAGCACCGCTTTTTTGGTAAGAATATAGCCGACAAAAATGAGAATGAGCATGACAAAAACCTTTGCCGATATAGTCAGAAGTGCGCTCATTCGCTTTCTCCCTCATCTTCCTTGTCTATCAAGCCGAGCTTCTCCGCTTTCTTATTCTTATGTCTTTCGAAATATCCCCTTGAAAAATATATGACGAGAATTGCAAGCACCACACAGGTGATTATCCTCAGTGCCATTCCCCACTCACCGGCAAACATGTCAAACTGCACAAGCTCGTTTATCGCCCACCATGCGCCCAACAAAATGAAAAACCCGCCCGCTAAGATAAATATCTTGTTCTCCTTGCGAAGCGATATAATAAGGATAAGACCTATTGCCGCAAAAACCGCCGCATAAAAATATGTCATGATTTCCTCCTGATACCTCATGCTTTGCTTTTAACATTATAAGACATTCCGCCTTTTCCCGCAAGCAGAATACGCTTTTACGTAAAAAAGAGACAGGCTAAGCCTATCTCTTCATTATTTGTTTACTGTCAGTTGAGAATGTAAACGTTCATGTTGCGAAGCCCGAAGCTATAGCAGGCGTCTGAGCCGTCCATCCACAAATCTACAAGGATTCTCCCGCTCATAAGCGCACCGCCCGTATCAGACGCTATTGCATAGCCGTAGACATAGCTGCCGTCAGGTGAGCAGATATACAGCCTTGAGCCGTAAGGGATTACATTCGGGTTAACCGCAACATAGCCGTATCCGCAAACATCTCCCGTAGCCGTGAGACCCGTATCGCAATAAGCCGAAGCCGTACCGTTCAAGACGCTTCTGTATGAAATGGAATTGCCGTTGTGGTCTGTAATGCTTCCGTTCCCGATGGTTGCATTGCCGCCTGAGCCCCCGCCTGTTGAAGGACGCTTCTTCGTGCCCTGAACCACAACCTCTTTTACCGGCTCTTTTGTAACCTTTTCAGAGATAATCTCTCTGCTTTCTTCCTTGCCCTCAAGATATGTCACTTTATATTCTACTTCTTTTTCACCTGCTACACCGGCCGTTTTAACTTCCTTCTCGTCGGTGTACATGTCAGCGCTTTCTTCGGTAACCGTCTCAAAGGCGACCTCTTCAAGCTTCTTCTCTTCCTTGATTTCAACCCTCTTTATATCAATCAGCATGCCCTCGGTAACCTTTTCAGATGCCTTGGGTGTGATTCTGTCATGCTCTCCGAGAGTGATGCCGGCTCTGATAACAGCTTCCTTAACTGTGTCCGCCGCCACCTTATATGCCTTTGTTTCTCCGCCGACTGCTATTGAAACATTCTTGACCCTTGAAACACGTATTGCCATTCTGTCAAAAAGCGGTTCGTCTATAGAATAGTTTATCTCGTCCTCCGCTCCTATCTTGAAGCCGGCTTCAAGAATCGCATCACGTACCCTGCCGCCGGTGAGGGAAATTTCTTTCTTCTCTCCGTCAGCAGTTACGGTCACGGTGCAATATCTGTTTATCTCAACAGAAATACCTTTTACTATTATAGCATCACGGCTCGGGCTCACTTCATCTTTTTCTTTTAATATGATGTTCCCGAAGGCAAGTGCCTCTTCAACCGTATCACCCTTGTAAGCCCTGAGCTTAGATGAGCTCCCTGCTTCATTGACGATTATATCCACGCCTCTTCTGACATTAACCGTTGCAGTGTTTCCTATTCTTTCATAGACATCCATCACAGGGTCAATCGGCGCAAGCCCCAATTCCTCTGCCTTACGGATTATATCCTCTGTGTCTGTGCTTCCGATATTAAAAGAATAAGTGTTTTCACCGTCGATAACATTTATAGAAACCGTATTTGCAATAACGGTAGACAGTGAAGTAAATGCCATGATGAGAACAAGCGCCAAGGCTATGCCGGCTCTTCTGAGCGCACGCACGGGTACCTTCCTCATATCCGCATCTTTCTTTCTTCTATGCATTATCCCTCAAGACTCCTTTCGCCGCTGAACCTCTCACATTGCCTAATTGCGGGCAACAAAATAAATGGTACAGACGACCTTGGGTGTAAGTATAGACAAAAAAGCCATGGCTGTCAAAAAAAACAGAGGGTAGTTTTTGTGCAATGTGCATAAATCTGCATGATTTCTTATATGTAGAGGCTTAATAAAATCAGCTTATAATTGATGTTTGTAAGCCGCATTCCAAAGTTATGTGAAGTAACATATGTGCAATATGTATCAAAATCGGCTTAATCATTTTTTCAAATGAATTTTATATATTGATTTTTTGCATGTTTATGCACTTTCTGCTTTGTCACATTTGTTTTTCAACCGCTTTTTCAACTGTCTATGCATATATGATGATTTCTTATGCATGAAGTAAAGGTTCAGCTCTTTAAGCTGAATGGCAAGCATATCATCATCTTTTTATATTGTTTTTTCACTCTTTCGCTGTTTCACCTGATTTTGAAAGCATTAAAGCTTTACACTTTGATTCCTTTATTAACTATGTTTTCAACCGTTCTTTCTCGCTTTGTGGATATAATTGTTGATAAATCAGAGCGGATTATCTTGCACTTTGCCATGCATTATATACATTTTTGAAGGAATCAACAATTCCCCCGTTCCCTTTTTTCTTCCAATAAATCTGAAAAAAGAAAAGCATTCTACCGATTTCATGCATTGTCTAATAGCCTCTGTGGGTAAAACAAACCGATGAGCAGCATGCTGTTCATCGGTAATATGCTTAATCCTCAGCTTTGTGTTTCTCCCTTATCCTCAAGCAGTGTTATCACAACTTCAAATTCCTCACCGAAGCTGTTATTGTCCTCTCTCAACAGCTTATCTCCCATTCTGAACAGAGTCAGCGTAACCTTGTCGTTCGGCGAATAGTTCAGAAGAAGGTTTGAAAGCTCATTTATCCCCTTCACCGCTGTGCCGTCTATCTTCGTGATAATGTCGCCCACCTCTGCCTCTGTGCCATTGAAAACACTGTCATCTGCAAAGCTCATGATTTTGAAGCCGCGCGGATAGCCGTAAATCGTTTCCATCTCACTTATATCAATTCCTGTTATGCCAAGGCGGGTTCTGCCCTTGACATATCCGCCCGAGGAAAGCTCGTTTATGATATTCTGCGCCTTTGATACTGGAATTGCAAAGCCCATGCCCTCATATCCCGCCGTGATAATCTTTGAAGAATTAATTCCAACCACCTGCCCGAACATATTGAGCAGCGGCCCGCCGGAATTTCCGGGGTTTATCGCAGCGTCTGTCTGAATATATGTCATGCCGTTCTCGCTGTATTCCCCGACCTCTCTGTCAAGCCCCGATACATATCCGCCCGTGAGCGAGCTTGAAAAGCGCTGTCCGCCCGGGTTACCTATTGCAATAACCTGTTCGCCTATCTCCAGCTCATCGGCGTCGCCGAACATCGCCGGCGTATAGCCCTTGCCGTCCATTTTAAGCACCGCAAGGTCAGTGGTTCTGTCTGTTCCCACGACGATTGCCTCGTGCTCTTCGCCGTCATGCGTCGTAATTGTTATCCTGGTTTTCTTCGAATTCATCACAACATGGCTGTTCGTGACTATATATCCGTCTGCAGTTGCGATTATCCCCGTTCCTGCTCCCTGAACATCGTTGCCGGTGCTTTCGTCTGTATAAACCGCCCCCACGCCGACAATTGAAGCCGCTACATCTGCATATATCTCCTGCGCCGTAAGCTCTTCGCCTGCCGGCTTTTTCTCTATTTCAATAATTGCCTTGACGTTCGGGTCAAGCTCAATTTCCGGAAGCGGCTCGTTTGTGTCCGGCAAAGCATCCTGGTCCGGCACTATCCTTTCCTCCGGGTTCTCATCAGAATACGGGTTTCCGTCTTCGTCAAAAGGCCATTCATAATCAGGGGTTCTCTCCACCGAAGAATAATCTGCCCTGTAAGTGGTTACAGTATGTGCCAGAAAGATTCCGAACCCAAGCATCGTGCCCGCCGCAAAAATGGAAATAACCCAGATAAACACCTTCAGCCCTGTGCTCATCTTTTGCTTATGCTGAACCGGGTAATACCCATGCGGCGTATTGTAGTATCCATTCGGCGGGATATGCTGATATTGCGGCGCATATTTAACCGGGCTTTCCTTCGCATTTATCTCCCTTTTCGGAACAAACTGCGGTGCTTCTCCCGAAGCCCCGAAAGCCTTCCCCTGTGAGGTGTTTTCATTCAGATTTTCATTTTGATTGTTCATCCGGTTTCTCCTTGTCTTTTTCGTCTGGCTCAATATCTATAATCTCCGCATCGAAAACTTCGGATATTAATGTATTGGCAAAGTGTATTTCCGCCGGTAAATAGAATTCGAAGCGTGCATATTCGCCCGCAACCGAGCTGACGCTTATCTCTCCGCCGTGAAGCCGCACGATGGTGCGTACAAGATACAGCCCAAGCCCCAGTCCCTTTTTATCCTTGCTGCGTGATTTATCCGTTTTATAAAATCTGTCAAACAAAAGCGGGATGTCGTCGCTGTCTATTCCGTCGCCGCTGTTCTCAATCGCTACGCTCACCCTGTCGATTCCCGATGTGACGGTGGCTGATATGTATCCGCCTTTATTTGTAAATTTAACGGCATTTTCCATTAAATTATAAATCACCTGATGAATAAGGTCTTTATCGGCATACACCATTTCTCGCTTGGCTTTGTCAATCCCGCGTATCTCTATCTCCTTCTCTTCAATCGCAAGAGAAAATGCGTCAAGCGTGTTAATAACCGTCTCGGTTATGTCAAAGCTTGACATCGAAAGCCTCAGCTCACCGCCATCAATGCGTGAAAGGTCAAGCATGCTTTTAACAAGGCGTGAAAGGCGCCTCACCTCATCCGACACAAGCTCAAGATACTTCTTCTCCATCTCCGGCGGAATTGTTCCGTCAAGAATTCCGTCAACAAAGCCTGCGATAGTGGTCATCGGCGTTTTCAGCTCGTGTGAGATATTCGCAATGAAGCTTCGCCTTATATTTTCGCCGTTTGAAAGCGTCGCCGCCGTTTCATTGAATGAAGCGGCGAGAGTTCCCAGCTCATCGTTGCTTTCCACCTTCATTCTGACAGACAAATCTCCTTCTCCGAAGATTTTCAAAATACGGTTCATCTCTCTGAGAGGAAGGACAAAGCTGTATGAGAAAAAGCTTGTTATGAGAAAAGCTATTGCAAGCACCATCAGAGCCGCAACAATAAAAATTTCAAGTGTTTTTGACTGATATGCGCCCATCGATGAATTTTCAGTTGCGGCAAAAACCGCACCTATTACCTTTTCCTCGCCGTCCACGTTGAGGATAATCGGCACACCTACGGCAAAACGGTCAGTATCATAAAAGCCGCCTACATTGCTCTGCTCAACATATTTCCCCGCAAGGGCTCTGTCAACTATATCACGGCTGACGGCAACTCCGTCTTCCTTGCCGCTGTTATAGAAAAAGCCCCGCAGAACTTTTCCGTTTGTATCGGTTACGAAAATGTCGGCGTCAATGTTGCTTGCAGTATTGCTTATGATAATGTCGAGCAGCGACGTCTCTATTCCAATCACTTCCAATGAAGCGTCCTGCTGACCGCTGATTGTCGTGGCGGCAATGGTGGCGACGGAATGGGCATTCTTCTCAAGCGTAGTTTCCTTTTCGGTTCTCCAAAAATCCGCAAAAAACAGCATCATCATAACGCCAAGCAAAATGAAGCTTACAAATATGATAATCATCGTGGCGGAAAGATACCTGCGAAATCTACTCTTGCCCTTCATTTGTTATTCCTTCGTTTCAAACTTATATCCGACGCCCCAGACGGTTTTGAGCTCCCATTTATCCGACACGCCCTCAAGCTTTTCTCTGAGGCGCTTTACATGCACGTCAACCGTCCGGCTGTCTCCGTAATAATCAAAGCCCCACACCTCGTCAAGAAGCTGGTCTCTTGTGAAAACACGGTTCGGGTTAGCGGCGAGATGATAGATAAGCTCCATCTCTTTCGGCGGTGTATCCACCTGCCTGCCGTTCACCTTTAATTCGTAATTGGTAAGGTTGACGGAAAGATTCTCAAAAGACACAAGCTTGTTGTCGTCCTCCTGCTTCTGCTGCTTGGTTCTGCGAAGCACAGCGTTTATCCTCGCCACCACCTCTTTCGTCTCAAACGGCTTTACGATGTAATCATCTGCGCCAAGCTCAAGCCCGAGAACCTTGTCAAAAACCTCTCCCTTTGCCGTGAGCATGATGATAGGCTTTGAGGATTTCTTTCTTATCTCCCTGCAAACCTGCCATCCGTCAAGCCCCGGCAGCATTATATCGAGAAGCGTTAAATCCGGCGAGAAGCTCTCATACTTTTTAAGTGCTTCCTCACCGTCGTTCGCCATTGCGGTTTCAAAGCCCTCTTTTTCAATATAGATCTTCAATAGCTCGCATATATTTCTCTCGTCATCAACAATTAAAATTTTACCCGATGCCATAATAAATCCCTCACTCTGTAATTTATCATTAAGGCTCTTCCGCAACGCCTTAATCAAGCTGAAATTATTGTAGGTTAACAATGCGACCAATGAAAGAAAAATTCGTGAACAGAATGTGAACATCCGCTCACGAACCTTTATACACTCAGGCTTTCACCTGCGCATTTCCCTTTTCCACTATATCAGCGATGATTTCGGCACATGTCTCTATTCCCAGCTTGCTGCTGTCAAGCACCATATCATAGCCGGCTTTCTCGCTCCAGTTAAGCCCCGTAAGCTCTTTGTAAAAGCCTGCCCGCCTTTTGTCAAACTGCGAAACAACAGCCTCTGCCACATCTTTATCTATGCCGTACACTGCAACGGCTCTCTTCTTCCTGAATTTCTTGTCAGCCGTGATGAAGATATTCAGCACATCGTCTCTTTCACGCAGCACCCAGCCGGAGGCACGCCCGATGAGAATGCACCTGCCTCTGTCGCCGATTTCTTCAATCAGAAGCTGCTCCGCCACATTCAGCTCGTCTATATTTGAAATTTCAACCTCCTCGCCCCTGTATGCCTTTGCGACAAGATACAGCGAATAAAGGAAGCTGTTTGCCCTGCCTTCTTCAATCTGCCCGAGGCGTTCAGGGTCAACACCCACCTTTTGGGCAAGGTATTCTAAAATCTCATTTCCATAGGATGGAATCCCGAGCCTTTCGGAAAGAAGCCTGCCTATTTCCGTTCCGCCGCTCGCATATTCACGCTCAATGGTAATTATGTTATATGCTTTCATATCTCCCACCCTTTCTTTAATCTTCGCTCTGTAATCATTCTACACTTTTATTGTTGTATTGTCTATGCAAACCCATAATTAAATGATTTCAATTCATCATTCAACACTTTTCTGTAGTCTACCGGAAACCCTATAAATTCAAAATCTATCCAAGTTCTGTGTTTTTCAATTAAGCTAATCACCTCTGATACAAAGTTTTTCTTACTGTCATTATTCGGAAGTCTTCTTAGCAGTACCAGTATCACTGAAAACAGAGAGTTCGGGAGTATCTGCGGATTGTCCCTCAAAAATGCGGAGCCCAGCTGGACTGGCGGATTCATTTCAATATTATATATCCTTATTATATATCCTTGCCGAATGTGCAACCTTATTTCTTAAATTAGCTAAAGCGTGCAAATTATTTTTATGAGTATTCCGTGAATCACTTCCCATATTGTGAGCAATGAAATTCTGTGTATCGTCTAACATGTTGGCGTATAATTTTGACAGAGACGAAAAGGATAAGAGCTCGACAATTACCCATAAAGGCATCATCCCTTTATATTGCGCATCATGATGCTTGACAAATAAAGAGTCGTCATTATATCTTTTTCCTCTCGTCAGGCTGCTGCAAAATTCACCATGATTCTCTTTATCACGGAAATAGCTTGAATCGTAGTGTTGATTATATGGAGATGCTTGACAGTGTGTGACTGAAAATCCGTAAGCAATTTGTGTTCTTGCAAATATCTCAACCATATCAAGGTATTTTTTTAAGATAACTCTGAGCTCTTCTTCAAAAATGTATATGCTGTATACTCTGTCAAAGGAAGTTCCTTCAACATATTCATTTTGATTTTGGGCATTTCTAAACTGCAAAGCATAACCGGTGAATCTGTAATAATTGATTTCTGAAAGAATTCTCTTTGCCTTCTTTTCATTTTCAATAATCATTCCATGCCTTTTTAGCGCATCGATTTGTTCATCAAAACTTAATGGCTTTTTTAACCCACTCATACTTTTCTCCTAATACAACTATAAGAAAAGTGGAGCTAAGCAATACACTTAACTCCACCCATCTGGTCCCCAAACTTATTTCTAAGATGGGCAACTCTGTTAATTAAAGTATAGCAGAATTCAAGTTTTTGTCAACAGTTTCCCGTTGATTTTTTCATATTGCCGTGGCTTCTTCCGCATTGTCAAACTGGCTGTTATAGAGGTCTGCGTAGAACCCTCCCGTTGCCATGAGCTCATCATGCGTGCCCTGTTCAACTATGTCGCCCTTGTCCATACAGAGGATTAAATCCGCATTTCTTATCGTTGAAAGCCTGTGTGCGATGACAAAGCTTGTTCTGCCGTCCATCATGCGCTGGAAAGCTTTTTGAATCAGCGTTTCCGTGCGTGTATCGACCGAGCTTGTAGCTTCGTCAAGAATGGTTATCTTAGAATCGGCAAGCATTGCCCTCGCAATTGTAAGAAGCTGCTTCTGCCCCTGGGAAACATTGCTGCCCTCTTCATTGAGCTCCATCTGATAGCCGCCCGGCAGCGTACGGATAAATCTGTCCGCCTGCGCCGCTTTTGCCGCCGCAATCACTTCCTCGTCTGTCGCACCAAGCCTGCCGTAGCGTATGTTCTCCATTATGGTGTCGCTGTACAGCCATGTCTCCTGTAAGACCATACCGAAAATCCCACGGACATCTTCCTTTGAGAATTCGGTGTAATCATAGCCGTCAATGTAGATTTTCCCGCCGTTCAGCTCATAGAAGCGCATAAGCAGCTTCACCATTGTTGTTTTTCCCGCACCCGTCGGCCCGACGATTGCTACTGTCTGACCGGCTTTCACAGTTGCAGAAAAATCATTGATTACCATTTCGTCGGCGTCCTTGTCATATGCAAACCGAACCTTCTCAAAGCGTATGTCTCCCTTTATCGCAATGTCTGACATCTTACGTATCGGGTTCTCGACAAGCTCTTCCTCTGCATCAAGAAACTGGAAAATTCTCTCCGATGCCGCCACTGTTGACTGCAGCTGGCTCGAAACCGACGCCATCTGTGTGATGGGCTGTGTAAAGCTCTTAACATATTGAATAAATGCCTGAATGCCGCCGAGCGTTATCATTCCGACACTCGCCATATATGCTCCGACAATACATATCACAACATAGCCCAAATTGGCGACGAAGTTCATCACAGGGTGCATCACGCTTGAAAGGAACTGCGATTTCCAGCCGGAATCATAGAGCTTTTTGTTTTCCTCATCAAAATTGTCAACCGCTTCCTGCTCTCTGCCGAAGGCCTTTGTGACAAGATGCCCGCCGTACATTTCCTCAACCTGTCCGTTTACACGCCCGAGGAACATCTGCTGCCCCATGAAATACTTTTGCGAGGCCCTTACGATGAAGAAAACGAAAACTATCGAAACCGGGATTATCAGCACTGCCACCAAGGTCATCTGCCAGCTGATTGTAAGCATCATTATCAGCACGCCGATTATCGTACACACCGAGGTTATCAGCTGAGTTATGCTCTGGCTCAGGCTTGTGTTGAGCGTGTCAACGTCGTTTGTTATCCTTGAAAGCACATCGCCTGTGCTCGTGCCGTGGAAATATGTTAGCGGCAGCTTGTTGATTTTCTCCTCAATCGAATTTCTGAGATTATATGAAATCTTTGTAGTAATGCCTGACATGATGAAGCCCTGGAGATACATGAACGCTGCGCCTACGAAATACATAACCGTCAGAATCAGAAGCACCTCGCCTATTTTCGTGAAGTTTATGCCTTCTCCCGCACCCGTCACCATTCTGATGAAGCCGTTCGCTATTTCATCTGTCGCCATCGACAGCACCTTTGGTCCGGCGATGCTGAAAACAGTTGAGAGCGCAGCGAAAATCATCACTATTATGAGCGGAGCTCTATGCGGCTTCAGGTGTGCCCAAAGTCTTTTGCCGCCGCCCTTGAAATCCTTGGCCTTTTCGCCTACGGGAGCCGCTCCTCTGCCGCCCATTCCGCCACGGCCTTGCTGTTTGTTATTCTCGCTCATGCGTCTCCCTCCTTCTGCAGCTGGCTTTCTGCTATTTCCTTATACTCGGGGCAGCTTTTCACGAGCTCGTCATGCGTGCCCTTGCCCACAATTCTTCCGCCGTCTAAAACAATTATCTGCTCGGCACCCATTATCGTGCTCACTCTCTGTGCGACGATGAGAACCGTCGCTTCTTCTGTGTAAGCTTTCAATGCTTTTCTGAGCGTTGCGTCCGTTTTGAAATCAAGTGCGGAAAAGCTGTCGTCAAATATGTAAATCGGAGCTTCTTTTATGAGCGCCCTCGCAATCGAGAGCCTTTGCTTCTGTCCGCCGGAAACGCTTGTGCCGCCCTGTGAAACGGGCGTTTCAAGCCCGTCGCCGCCCTCTGTAAAAACGAATTCCTTGGCCTGCGCCACCTCAATCGCCTTTGCAATCTCCTCATCGGTGGCGTCTTCCTTGCCGTACTTGATATTGCTTTCTATCGTGCCGGAAAACAGCAATCCCTTCTGCGGCACATAGCCTATATTTTCTATCAGCTCTGCCTGCGGCACGTCTCTTATGTCTTTCCCGTCAATGCAGATGCTGCCGTCGGTGACGTCATAGAAGCGCGGAACGAGATTTATAAGCGTGGATTTTCCCGAGCCCGTCGAGCCTATGAATGCCGTGGTCTCACCCGGCTTTGCGGTAAAGCTTATATTTTCAAGCACATATTCCTCTGCGTCACCGTACTTAAAGCCGACATTCTTGAATTCGATTACACCCTTCACGCTGCTGAAATCTTCCGGATTCTCTTTATCTTTGACAGCTATATCGGTGTCCAGCACCTCTTCTATTCGCTTTGCTGAAACCAATGCTCTCGGCAGGAAAACAAATATCATTGCAATCATCAAAAATGCGATGATAATATGCATTGAATATTGTATAAACGCCATCATATCGCCGATTTGCAGGCTTGATGCAGCAATGGCATGCCCGCCGAACCATATAATGAGCAATGAGGCAAGGTTCATAATCAGGCTCATGAACGGCATCATCAGGTTCATGGCACGCTGTGTGAAAAGATTGGTTTTGCTTAAATCATTGTTTGCCGCCGCAAACCTTTCCTCCTCGTGCCTCTCATTGCCGAACGCCCTTATTACAAGCATTCCGAGCAAGCTGTCACGGCTGACAAGATTGAGTCTGTCTGTAAGCTTCTGCAGAGATTTGAATTTCGGCATAACCACGACAAGCATTGAGATGAGCAATGCGAACATGATGACGACAGCCAATACAATAATCCAGCTGAGCTCAAAGCTTTTCTCTACCGCAAAAACAATGCTTCCCACCGCCATTATCGGCGGATATGCCAGCATTCTTATTCCGAACACGACAAGCAGCTGAACCTGCTGAACATCGTTTGTTGTTCTTGTTATGAGCGAGGCTGTTGAGAACTTATCAAACTCTCTTGATGAAAAGCTTTCAACCTTGCTGAATACATCATGGCGCATGTTCATCGCCACCTTTGCGGCAATCCTTGCGGCAAGCAGACCAATCAGCACCGCGGCAATTCCCGATGCCAGCGCCACGCCCAGCATTTGCAGCCCCACGCTGACGATGTAATCGCTCTGAATCTTCCCCGTATCCATGCCGAGCTCATTATAGAACAGCTTCGTAAATGTCACGCCTATCTGGCTGCCAAGCTGTGAAGACGCCTCGTCTGCCTCACTTGGAGCAAGGCTTTCGCCCGGCATTTGCTCAAGCATGGGAAGCAGAGAATACAGCTGTGTTATGTCTGTGCCCTCAACACCGTTTTCATCGCTTATCTGCGTATTCTGCTCTGCCGCAGATTGCTCAAGGAAGTTGAGCAGTGCCTGCGCCGAGCCTCCGTAGATTCTATTCCTCTCGCTTGTCAAAGCTTCATCTTCCGTTTTTTCCAGGATATACACAGCTTCGTTTTCCAAAAGAGGGTATGCGCTCTGATACCTTTCAGCCTCTGAGCTCTCAGGCGCAACTAAAGCATAGCTCTCCAAAAACCTTGCCTTATCCTCCTCCTTCATGAAGTAAGATAAAAGCGTCATGCCCTTTTCGCTGATTGCCTCGGGTGCGCTTTGCTGTATGCCCTCCTGCTGTATACCGACGTTTACAATCTCACTCATCAGGTTCGGCAAAGACAAATCGCATGCCGCCTGAACGCCGAGCAAAAGAAAGCATATTATCACCCCGATTACATACGGCTTGATATACCTAAAAACAACTCTCATTAAAGCCCCCTGCACTAAATCATTTTCAATTAAACATAATTTTCTGTTAAATCCATTATATATTGTTTACCTGTTCTCGGCAAGAAAAAAATGATGTGCCAAAAGACACATCATTTTTGAACATACTCTATTCTTCAAGCCGCTGCTTCTCCTGCTTTCTGTATGTCACCTCCACTGCAAAAATCATGAGAACCGTGAAGAACAGAATAAAAAGCGGGAAAATCCAGAGCCCGGTGACCTCGCTCAGCGCACCCAAAACAGGCGGCATGAATGTTGTGCCGATATATGCGAACGCCATCTGAATGCCCATAAGTGCCTGTGACAGCCCCACACCCACACGCTTGGGCGTGTCGTGCAGAATGGCGGGATAAATCGGCGCACAGCCAAGGCCGACAAGGATGAAGCCTGCCATGCATATATAAATCTCGAACGGCTGGAGAATCATCAGGATTCCCACAAGCAAGAACGCCTCGCCGAGCCTCACCATATTCTTCCCGCTGAGCTTCATTGAGATAAAGCCCGAAATGAGCCTTCCTACGGTTATTCCGAGGAAGAAAACCGAGACGAATCTCGCCGCCAGCTGTGGGTCTGCGCCACGTGAATTGACAAGATAGCTGCTGCCCCAAAGCCCCGTTGCCGCTTCAATGCTACAATAGCAGAAGCAGACAAGCAGTGTGAAGCGCACAATCGGCCTTTTGAAAATATCCTTATACGTCACCTTTTGGTGCTCAACGTTTTCGTGCTTCTCCTGCTTCTCCGCCTTTTTCCATAGCGGCAGGCTTATCATCAGAATAATAACCAGCGCAGCCTGAATTATCCCGACCGTGAGGTAGCCGCCGCGCCACTTCGGGTCTTCTCCGCCGATAAAGAAAGACATGATGAACGGGCTCAGAGTTGCACCTATGCCCCAGAAGCAATGCAGCCAGCTCATGTGCTTCTCTTTATAATGAAGCGCCACAAAATTATTCAGTGCGGCGTCAACGGCTCCTCCGCCCAGACCCAAAGGAATGCACAGCAAACACAGCCAGATAAACGCCGGCGCAAGTGCAATGCCGAGCAGCCCGGCAGCCGTCATCATCACGCTGACGAAAATCACCTTTCCCGTGCCGAAGCGGTTGATGACCTTGCTGCTGAGAAAGCTTGATATAATCGTGCCGCCGGAGGTTATCATCGACATTGCCCCCTCCATCGCAAGCGGCACGCCGAGGCTCTGATGCATAACTGGCCAACCTGCGCCGAGCATGGAATCCGGCAGCCCAAGGCTTATGAATGCGATATAAATCAAAACAAGGAGTGCTGTAAACATTTTTCCCCCTTCTGGGATTCTGCTAATTTGTTGAAATAATAAACAAAAACAGACCTGATGTCAAGTCTGTTTTCGGCGTTAATATTTATGTGCTTAATTCACTTTAGTTTGCCGGCACATATCGCTCTTCTCCCGTCCTTGCGTCATACTCAACTACATACGATTCTGTGTCGTCAGTGTCACTGTTCATTTCCTCTGAGCGCAAATTCCTCAAAATATCCTGCGCCGGGCTAATCCATTCAAGTGCATTCACATCCACATTTTGCATTACGGTGTCCAAGCAGAGGTGTTCGGGTCTCCCTTGCCGTCTATCATGATGAATGTCATTTTTGGCACATCGATAATCGACGGCTTTGTTTTGGGCTGGTATAAATCCTTGTATTCTTTCTTGTAATCAAATTTTTCGCTCATAATTCTTCTCCTTTCACTGCTATTCTACTCCTTGACACAGTGTAAATATCAATACATTTAATTCATTCCGCCGTTTACGGATATATTCTGCCCTGTCAGGTATTCATTCTCTGCCAGAAACACCGCCGCAGCCGCCACTTCGCTTGCTTTCCCCTGCCTGCCAAGCGGCACACCTTCGCAGAACATGCGAATATCCTCTGCTGAAAGATGTGCGTTCATCTCTGTTTCAATCATGCCGGGGGATATGCAGTTCACCCTTATTCCTGACGGACCATATTCCTTCGCCAGTGCCTTTGTCAGCCCGATTACACCCGCCTTTGAGGCGGAATATGCCGCTTCACACGAAGCCCCTGTTTCACCCCATATCGAGCCTATGTTGATTATGCAGCCCTCTTTTTTTCGCACCATATCCGGCAGCGCATATTTTGAGCAGAGAAACACAGAGGTGAGATTTGTGTTTATAACTTTACTCCATTCTGAAAGCGTCATATCCGTCAAAAGCCCTGTGTGGGCAATCCCCGCACAGTTAATCAGCACTTCTATTCCGCCGAGCTCTCTTTCAGCCTGCCGGAACATGCTTTCAGCCTCGCCCTCGTTTGTCAAATCCGCTTTGATTATAACCCCTTTGCCTATCATATCTCTCAGCTCTTCGGCACGCTTTGCATTGCTATTATATGCAAGCGCAACTGCATAACCCCGCTTTGCAAAAGCAAGAGCAATCTCTCCGCCTATTCCGCCCGAAGCCCCCGTCACAAGAACTGTTTTCATCAGAACACCTCTTTCGTTGAATAGATTATAGCGAAGGCAGGCCCTGCCGTCAAATATGATAATTATTAAAGAATTATGAACTCTTCATCACATGCGCATAGAAATAATGCTTTTTTTCATCTTCTATGCTATAATTATCATATATATGCCGAAAGGAGCCGCCGTGCGAAATATCAAAGCTTTTGCCTCACTGGTTTTGCTTGTTCTTATGGCTTTCTCCCTCACAGGATGCGGGATAGCCACTATGAATGCGCAGACCTTGCTTGCGCCGCCCAAAGCGGACGCTGACCAGCAGGGAATAGACAAAAGGCTCCGTGAGGCAAATAATGACTTAAAGCTTGCATACCCCAAAACGGGTGAATATCGCTCTGCGGTGATAATGAAGGATTTCACCGGAGACGGAAAAGAGGATGCTATCGGCTTCTATTTTCTCGATACGGGCAGCGTTGAGGTGCAGTTTCTTATGAAAAGCGCCGAGAACGGAGAGTGGCTGACCCTTGCCCGCTTCAAAAATGCCGCCACACAGGTAGACAGAGTTTGCTTCGGCGACATCAACGGTGATGACAAATCTGATATTCTCATCGGCTGGGGCGCGACAAACCTTGTAAACGCCACGGCAAACATCTACATTTATGAAGAAGACGGCATGAGAGAGGTTCCGATAGATTCCACATACAGCGAAATGGCTCTGACAGATTTCAACTCCGACGGCGTGAACGAGGTTTTCCTCACTCTGCGCATGGTTCCCACCACAGAAGAGGGGGCTGAAAACACACCGGCGCAATCTTTAGTTTATGAATATATGGGAGATGGAATGAAGCGAACTTATTCCGTTCAGGCAGATAACTCTGTCACCGGCTTCTCTTCTGTTTCCTTCGGTAATATCACGGAAAAGCTGTGCGGTGTTTTTCTTGACGGCACCAAGGCCGACAGCTCCAGAACCACACAGATTTTCTATTTTGACGAAAGCGGATATTTCAGAAATTTCCCCTTTGGCGTCAATGACGCCGGCATACTAAACCCCACGTTCCGCCCGGCCGGCGCCACCTTTAATTCAAGAGATATAAATAAAGACGGCATTATCGAGATTCCCATGGTGAACGCACTTCCGCTTGTCTCTTCAGCCTCTCCCGAGGAGAATCCGCCGCCTGATTCAACAAGCTTTTTTGTAGATTGGAATACATATAACGGCAACGGGCAATTCAGGTCGGTACTTCCCACGCTGATGAATATTCCGGAAGGATATTTCTTCGAAGCCCCTTCGTATATAAAATGGGGGATAACCGCCGTAAACGATACAAAGCAGCGTACCGTGTCATATGTGGAGGTCAGTGAGTCAGAGAATGACACAGAGGGCGACGCCTCTCCCGTTCTCGGCTCAACACTTTTCGTTATCAGGGTTTTCACAAAGCATTCATGGGAGAATATGGGGCAGGCAGGCAGCTATGAAATCCTCGCAGAACAGGGCGATTATATATATACTATCTTAGATTATGAAGTTGAAAAATACAGCTATCTGCTTGAAAGAGTTAAAAAAACCTTTACGCTTATTACAGACTGATTTTTAATCATCCATCTATCAAAGCCTTTTCTTACGGGAGAATACAATGAAAAAAATTCTGATTGCCGAAGACGAGAAAAACATACGTGAATTTGTCGTAATAAATCTGCAGAGAGCCGGTTATCGGGTCTATGAGGCAGACAGCGGCGACGAAGCTCTGCGCATATACAACAGCGAAAACGGAGATTTCGACGTTGTTATTCTGGACATCATGATGCCCGGAGAGCACGACGGGCTCTCGGTGGGCAAAATCATCAGAGAGCATAACCCTTCTGTCGGCATTATCATGCTCAGTGCGAAAACGCAGGAGATTGATAAAATCAGCGGGCTCATGATGGGTGCCGACGATTACATCACAAAACCGTTCAGCCCGTCAGAGCTTCTGGCGAGGGTTGATGCCGTTCATCGCAGAGTTACACTTATGGGCAGCAGAAGCAATGAGCAGATGAAGGTTGAGCTTGTCGAGGGCGAGTTCACACTGAATCAGCGAAACAGAACCTTCCATAAGGGAGACGCTTTGATTGAGCTGACCCAGGTGGAATTTCAGATAATGGAGTATTTCTTTACGAACCCGGGTGTTGCACTCGGCAGAAGCGATTTATTAAAGCATGTGTGGGGGCCTGCGTATGTCGGCGAGGAAAAGATAGTGGACGTCAACATCAGGCGCCTCAGAATGAAGGTGGAAGACGAGCCCTCCAACCCCAAGCACATTATCACCGTTTGGGGGCTTGGATATCGCTGGGATTCATAAGCTTGTTTGCGGAAAGGATAAAGAATGTTTCTGAAAGGTGTTTCCCGCCGGTGGTTCATTAACTCAATCGGCATAACCTTGGCCATTTTAATTGTTTTCATCACTGCCATGTCCTTCACGATTCAGAGCTATACCTACAACAGCATCAATCAGGTGCTCACCGGGCGTGTCAACGAGCTTCTGAACGTGCTTTCGGCAAGCGCCGGCGGATACACCACGCCCTCTGATTTTTCCGCCGTTGCAAGAGATTACATTGAAAATTTCCCCGATAAAAACCAGATGGAAATCATGTCCATAGCACGCAACGGAGAAGTGCTTGCAACCTCGACAGGCTTTGCGCCTGATGATAATCAGGCTATGCCGGATTATCAGGCAGCCCTCAGCAGTGACGATAGTGCGGGCTACTGGAGCGGCGCACTTGACACGGGCGAGAAAGCCATGGCGATTACCCGTGTGGTTAAAGATGCCGACGGAAACACGCTCGGCTCTGTGCGCTATATAGTCTCGATGGAGGGTGCTGACAGGCAGATTTCCTTAATCATCATGTCTCTTATTCTGGCAGGGTTCATCATCATGCTTGTCATCGTGCTTTCGGGCATTTATTTCCTTCGCTCAATCGTTGTTCCGATACGTCAGGTCAGCGACACCGCAAGGCAGATTGCGCAGGGCGATTTTGACGTAAGAATCGAGAGCCCCCGCAACAAGGGTGACGAAATCGCACAGCTATGCGATTCCATCAACGACATGGCAGGTGAGCTCGGGGCTTCTGAGCAAATGAAAAACGACTTCATTTCCTCTGTTTCACATGAGCTTCGCACCCCGCTGACTTCGATAAAGGGATGGGCTGAAACGCTTAAAGACACAGCAGACCATGACACCGCAGAAAGAGGAATGACTGTAATAGTCAGGGAATCAGAGCGGCTTTCAGGCATTGTCGAAGAGCTGCTTGACTTCTCAAAGCTGCAAAGCGGAAGAATGCAGCTCACTCTAAAAGAGCTCGATTTATCCGCCGAACTCGGTGACATAGTATACATGTTCACCGAAAGAGCTTACAGCGAGCACAAGGAGCTCAATTACAAGGATAACCCCGACCTTCCCCATGTTATGGGTGACACAGACAGGCTCAGGCAGGTTTTCATCAATATAATGGACAATGCTTTCAAATACACTGATAGGGGCGGCACGGTTTCAGTTGGTTCGGCATACAAGGACGGCTTCATCAAGGTTACAATTTCGGATAACGGCTGCGGAATTCCCGAAGAGCATTTGCAGAATGTGACGAAGAAATTCTATAAGGCTAATCAGATTATACGAGGTTCGGGTATCGGGCTTGCGGTGGTAGATGAAATAGTATTTCTTCATCACGGAGATCTGCTTATCACCAGCGAAGAGGGAAAGGGCACAGCCGTTACGGTTTCACTGCCCACAGTAGAATATCTTTCAGAGCACCCCGAGCTCAAGCAGCAGAATTACTACGAGCAAAAACTGAGCGAAGACACAAGTAAATTCCCGAAGATAACCGATGAGGATATAAAGAAAACTGAATTATAAGCTTAAGACAAAAAAGAGTGAAAGGATAAATGAATGGAAAAAAAGATAACGTCAATCGGCGGGCAGGCATTGATGGAGGGCATAATGATGGTTGGCCCGACCAAAACAGCGGCGGCATTTTGCAGCGAGAGCGGAGAAATCACGCTTGAAAATATCGAATTTGAGCCGATGACAAAGAAATATCCGATACTCGGGAAGCCGTTTATCCGGGGCATCTTCGTGATGATAGATTCCTTCCGCAGAGGCTACAAGGCCCTCTCGATGTCGGCGGATAAGGTGATGGAGGATACGGGAGAGGATTTAGAGGAAAGCAAGCTTGACAAATGGCTCAATGAGCATGTCGGCGAGAAAGCCACCTCAATTATCATGGGTGCCGGGGTTGTGCTCGGCATAGCCCTGTCAGTTGTGCTGTTCTTCATGCTGCCGACAGTGCTTTTCAATGGGCTTAATTCTCTCACGGGTGACAGCATAGGCGGCTGGCGTTCAATCTTTGAGGGCATTATGCGTGTTGGGCTGTTTATTCTGTATATCTGGGTTATTTCCTTCCAGCCCGATATTAAGAGGGTTTTTATGTATCATGGCGCAGAGCACAAGACTATCTTCGCATATGAAGCTGATTTGCCCTTAACGGTTGAAAACGTTAAAAAGCAGAGCCGCTTTCACCCGCGCTGCGGCACAAGCTTTATGGTGCTGATGCTGATAATCAGTATAATCGTCGGCTTCTTTATTCCGTTTACGCACCCTGTCACAAGAACCATTGCAAAAATTCTCACTATCCCGATTATAATGAATTTGGGATACGAGCTTCTGCGTCTCGGCGGAAAGTATGACAATAAATTGATTCGCATTATCACCGCCCCGGGGCTTTGGGTGCAGCGCCTGACCACCAAAGAACCCACCGACAAGATGATGGAAGCCGCCATCGTAGCCATGGAAGCAGTGATTCCCGAAGACGGCACGGATATTGTCTCATGACATACGGCGAGCTGTATTCCAAGGCAAAAGCAGACTTCGCCGCCTCGGGGATTGATTCTCCCGAAGCTGATGCAATCCTGCTGATGGAGCACTTCTTTTCGGTAAGCAAAGCGCAGATAATAACCTGTAAAAATAAAGAAGCCCCTCATAATCAGGGGGCTTTTCTTGCGGCTGTCAATAAGCGTGCTGAGCGGTGTCCGCTGCAATATATCCTCGGCGGCTGGAGCTTCATGGGCTTAGACCTTCTTGCGGGAGAGGGTGTTCTCTGCCCGAGGGAGGATACTGCCGTTCTTGTCAATGCTGTGGCGGAAAAACTGAGCGGCGTTGATAATCCTGTCGGTGTTGACCTCTGTGCCGGCACCGGGGCTGTTGGCCTCGGGCTATGCACGTTGCTTCTTGATGCATCTGTCTTTGCCGTCGAGAAATATGACGAGGCTTTTGCTTATCTTATCAGGAATGTCGATTCCTATGCGGAATATGACATATGCCCGATAAAAGCTGACATCATGAAGCCGCTTGTATTTGATTTGCCTAAACTTGATTTTATCATCTCGAACCCGCCGTACATAGCGGCAGATGAGTTCGCCGGATTACTGCCGGAAATAGGCTTCGAGCCAAAAACCGCCCTTGACGGCGGTACGGACGGATTGGATTTTTACCGTACTATCCTCTCGCCGCTATGGCTCGACAGGCTGAAGCCCGGCGGTATAGTAGGGTTGGAAATTGGAGATACACAGGCACAGGCAGTAACAAGCTTGATGCAAAACACACGTTTAACGGACATAAAGCTTCATAAAGATTTATCGGGGCTTGACAGAGCGCTGACGGCAAAAAATAAACCCATCAAGCACAGTGCTTAATGGGTTTTCTTCATGTAAACAATTCACTCCAGTTTAGCTTTATTTGCTCAAGTATATGCCCCACACTGCCCTCTCCGGCATATTTCTCCATGGAAAAATAGTCTTTATCTTTATCCCAGACTTCCCAAAACAATATATTTTCATCGCCGAACACCTCAAAATCCTCTTTGAGCCTGCCAGCATAAGCTTGCATATCAAAATGAGAAAACGGATATTTCATCTCGCAGATAAGTTTGAGGTCAATCATGCTCTTCGGTATGCCCGTCTCTTCAAAAAGCTCTCTATACGCAGCCGTCAGGCCATCCTCGCCGTTTTCAACATGCCCTCCCACGAAATTGAGAAGCCCTTTATACGGCTCTTTGCTCCTCTTGCAGAACAGCAGTTTATTCAAGTCATGGCTGAACACCGCAACGATGTTACACTTTATCCATTGCTCCATATTCACCTATCCTTAAACAGATATGCCCCGTCTTTTGCGTATATCACGCCCGAGATGAGCGTCAGGGCGGTTGCGGCTATAATCAGCCCCTGCCCTATTATATATGCTGCGTCCGCAAAAACAGGTGGCAGCCACGGCATGAACTGAAGCACGCTCTGGAAAACGAGAATCGAGATAACCGCCACAATTTGCAGCACTGTTTTTGCCTTGCCCCAGTTGTTTGCGGGAATCACCTCGCCCTGCTCTACAGCAATTAACCTTATCGATGTGACGGCAAACTCTCTCACCATGATGATGATAACGCAGACGGTGAAAGCCAAATCAAGCTTCACAAAGCATATCAGTGCAGACATGACCATAATTTTATCCGCCAGTGGGTCCATGAGCTTGCCGAAGTTCGTTATCAGATTATCCCGCCTTGCTATCTTTCCGTCAAGGTGGTCAGTGTATGCCGCCACAGCGAAAAGAATGAAGGCGAACAGAAACCTGTACGGAATAGCCTCCACAAGTAAAAACAGAACAAAGAACGGAACGAGGCATACCCTCAAAAGTGTGAGCTTATTTGGAAGATTCATTTTCCCCTCCGATTAATCAATTCTCTCGCCGAACAGGTCTCCGTCAATTACATCATTAACCCTTATTCTCACGAACTCACCGAGCCCCGGCTTTTTCTCCGCCATAAAGAATACCTTGCCGTCTATGTCGGGCGCATCGGCTCTTGTTCTGCCGAAAAAGCATTCGGCATATCTGTCAAAGCCCTCTGTCATGACTTCAAGCTCTTCCCCGAGCATAGCCTCTGCTTTACGCCGCATAATCTCCATCTGCAAATCATCAAGGGCTTCCGCCCTCTCACGCTTCACGCTTTCATCAATCTGGTTTGGCAATGAAGCAGCCGGCGTGTTCTCCTCCTGAGAATACATGAAACAGCCCATTCTGTCAAATCCTGTCTCCTTTGCAAAGCTGAGAAGCTCGCTGTAATCCTCGTCCGTTTCATCCGGGAACCCCACCATAAATGTTGTGCGCAGCGTGATGTCCGGTATTTTCTCTCTTATTTTCTGAATCAGCTCCGTTATGCTTTCTCTGTCCATCTTTCGGTTCATTCTTTTCAAAACGCTTCCCGACACATGCTGCAGGGGAATATCAAGGTATTTCACGATTTTCTCCTCGCCTGCCATGACCTCCAAAAGCTCGTCCGTGATTAATTCAGGATAGCAGTAAAGCACTCGAATCCATTTGAGCCCGTCGATTTTCGCAAGCATTTTCAGAAGCTCTGCAAGCCGGGGCTCGCCGTAAATATCCTCGCCGTATCTCGTTGTGTCTTGTGCAATCAGGATAATCTCTTTGGCACCGTTCTTTGCAAGCTTTTCCGCTTCTTCGGTTATGCTTTCAATTGTTCTGCTGCGGAAAGCGCCCCTTATATATGGAATAGCACAGTACGTGCAGAAATTGCTGCAGCCCTCAGCTATCTTTATATACGCAAAATACGATGGCGTCGTGAGCTCACGCTCGCCGCACAGTGGCATATTCAGCTTATCGGGGAAGCTTTCCAAGCTCTTTTCGCTTTCAACCAGCCTGTTGATGTTTTCAGCTATATCGTCGTTTGCTCCTATGCCGAAAACTGCGTCCACTTCGGGTATATCACGCATGATTTCCTGCCGGTAGCGTTCGGCAAGGCAGCCCGTAACAACGATTTTTTTGATTTTTCCCTCTTCCTTTAGCCTTGCAAGCTCTAAAATCTCTTCAATCGCCTCTCTTTTTGCGCTTTCTATAAACCCGCAGGTGTTCACAAGCACGATGTCCGCCAGTGCGGCGTCATCTTTAAGCTCATAGCCCGCTTTCTTTAGGGCAGCCATGAGCATTTCTCCGTCTATCTGATTTTTTGAGCACCCAAGGCTCACCATTCCAACACTATGCATCTATCTTTTCCTTTTCCACTTACTTTCTTTGCAATTATAGCACCAAAGGGCTCTTCACGCAACAAAAAGCACCTGTTTCAGTCAGGTGCTTTCTTCATATTCCTCATCGTAAAGCAGCATTGCCCTCTTGATTTCATCATAGGAATACCCGTATCTCTGAAGTGCGGCAACCGCCCTGCGCTTCATTTTTTCATCTTCACCAAAGCCACGGTATTTTTTCTCTAAAATCTCCCGAATTGTTTGAGAGGTTCCGTCGTCGTTATCATACTCCATCAGGATTTCATCAATGAGCTCTTTGGCTATGCCCTTTTGCCGAAGCTCCTGCGCAACACGCCTTTTCCCGAACTTCTTGTAAACGAACAAACTCTGTGCGAAATCTCTCGCATATTGTTCATCGTTTATCAGGCCAAGGCTTTCCATATGCTCTGCCGCCGCTTTCGCCGCCTCCCGGCTGGCCGCTGTGCGTGCAATTTTGTCTTCAAGCTCCTTTTTTGAATGATTGCGGTATTCCAAAAGATACAGTGCTTTTTCGCTTGCACGTCGTTGGTCAGAGGCCCCTATCAGCTCATAAAGCTCGTCATCGGTTATCTCATCCCCCACTTTGACATTGCGCTTCAAAAGAATTTCCGTGTCAAGCTTAACCGCCGCCTCGCCGTCTATATATAGCTGGGAAAAGCCCTTGCGCCTCGGCTCAATCGCTGTAATCTCCATCAGTCGTCATCAACGGTTATATCTATGCTCGCCTTCGCAGAGGCTGCCGCTTTCCCTGAAGCTGACGGCGCTGTTGGGGCTTCGATAACCACAGCTGTTGCCGCTTCCTTTGCTGCCTGCGGCTTCACGCTTGTTTTGGCATAAAGCCTGTCAACATTCTGCCAGAGCTCCTCCTCTATCTGTGCCTTTATATCGGGGTTATCCTTCAAAAAAGCTTTCGAATTCTCTCTGCCCTGGCCGAGCCTCTCCTCTTTATATGCAAACCACGCACCGCTCCTCTTGACTATATCAAGCTTTGCGGCAAGGTCAAGAAGCTCGCCGTCACGGGAGATTCCCTGCCCGTACAGCACATCAAACTCCGCCTCTCTGAACGGCGGGGCGATTTTGTTCTTCACAACCTTCGCCCTCGTTCTCGAGCCTATGACATCCGTGCCGTTTTTCAACGTTTCAATTCTTCTTATATCAAGGCGGACAGAGGAATAGAACTTCAGTGCACGTCCGCCGGGTGTTACCTCCGGGTTGCCGTACATCACGCCCACCTTTTCACGCAGCTGATTGATAAAAATCGCAACGCAATTCGATTTTGAGATTGCGCCCGCAAGCTTTCTCAGCGCCTGTGACATCAACCTTGCCTGCAAGCCGACATGGCTGGCACCCATCTCGCCTTCAATCTCCGCCTTCGGCACAAGCGCCGCAACAGAGTCAACCACTATAACGTCAATGGCATTTGAGCGCACAAGCGCCTCTGTTATCTCCAGTGCCTGCTCTCCTGTGTCCGGCTGTGAAACAAGGAGAGATTCAATATCCACTCCTAAATTTGCGGCATATTCCGGGTCAAGCGCATGCTCAACGTCTATGAACGCCGCATTTCCTCCCTGCTTCTGCCCCTCTGCAATGCAGTGCAGCGCAAGGGTGGTTTTTCCCGAGGATTCCGGCCCGTATATCTCTACGATTCTTCCCCTCGGCAGCCCGCCGATTCCAAGCGCCAGGTCAAGCGAAAGCGAGCCTGTCGGGATTCCCTCGACATTCAGTGCACTCTCCTGCCCCAGGCGCATAACAGCACCTTCGCCGAATTGCTTTTTTATGTTCGCAAGTGCCGTTTCAAGCGCCTGACCTTTATCGTCAAGCTTTCCCTCGGCAGCCTTCTTTTCTTTTTTCTCCGCCATATTCTCCTCCAAAAGATTCGTTAAGGAAATTATACCTTATGCAGGAAGCAAATGCAATCGATTTTGAAGATTTTTCGAACATTTTTTCGATTATCTTTCTGTTAAACCGCTTTCTGTCAATTCAAGCACCCTTTTGCAGACCTCTGACACATATTTTCTGTCATGCGAAACGCTTATAATCGCACCGCCGAAGCTTTTCAAGGTTTCCCTTATCACCGGGTTAGAAAGCGGGCTGAAGTTCCTTGTCGGCTCGTCGAGTATCAGCACGTTGTTTTCGTCAAGTATCATTTTGAGAAAAAACAGCTTTGCTTTCTGCCCGCCCGAAAGCTCTGAAATGCTGTGCGAGAATTCTTCCTCTGTGTACTTCATGCTGCCGAGGTAGGTTTTTGCACGGGTGACCTCGGTCTTCTCTCCGCTTTCGGCAAGATATTCCACAGGCGTTTTATTCATGTCGATGCTCTCGGCGTAATCCTGCGGCATATATGCCGCCTTTATGTCCGCAGCGTCAAGCAGCTTGTGTGCTATCTCATGCAGAAGGGTGGTCTTTCCTACCCCATTTTTACCTATTATACATATATGCTCAGGTCCTCTCACATTCAGCCTGATGTTTTCTGCAAGCGTTTTTCCGCCTGCTTCAAGCTTATTCATGTGAAAATCAATAACAGTTTTGCCTGTTGGCACAGATACCTTTTCATCAAAGCCCACCATAATGGCATCTTCGCTTTCGGGAAAATCCGTCATGCCCTCGGCTTCTCTCTCAAAGCGGTGCTCCATAGATTTCACAGCCTTCATCTTCTTTTTAAGAAGCCTGCCCTTGCTCGGCATTTGCCTCGATACCGTACGCAGGCTATGCTCGACGCTCTGCTCAATCCTTTGCAGCTTTGCCTGCCGCTTTTTCTCTTCAAGCCGCTCGTTCACCGCTTGCTGCTCCTGATTGGCAAATTTGCTGAGCCTTTCCGCCACATACTGACTGTATCCCGTTCTTGCCACAGTGTATCTCGGCACACGCTTGCGCCGGAGCTGTTCAATATGAATTATCACGTTTGCCGTGTTTTCAAGCAGAGTTTCATCATGCGAGATGAACATCACCGGCACACGGCTGCTTTTTATGAACTCCTCCATCCATTCAAGCGTTTCAATATCAATGTCATTCGAGGGCTCGTCAAGCAGCAAAACATCAGGCTTTTTGAGCAGCAGAAGCGCCATTCGCAGCTTCACCTTCTCGCCGCCGGAAAAAGTGTTCATTTTCCTGTCGGAATAGAACATCTCCTGCGAGATTTTCAGCTTTGCTGTGGCAGCGGCAATTTCGCCGGCATCGCTCTCAATGAAAGCCGCTTCATCACAGCAGAATTCATACGCCGTCAGGTTTTTTTCCGCTTCGCTCATCTCCTGTGAGAGATATGCCAAAATTAAATCTTTCTTCATGATTTCGCCGCTCACCTCGGCATAATCTTCAATCAGGTGCTCATCATAAATCCATTTCAGCAGCGTGCTTTTTCCGTTGCCCTCTTCGCCGATTACGGCAACCTTATCCCCTGCATTCAGCGTAAAGCTGAAATCTCTTATAAGCTCACGCAAATCTTTCTTCATGCGTAAATTCAAGTTTTTTATCTGTAGCATAATTCCTCCGTGTAAAATAAAAAGTCTGCCTCACCGAGACACCTCGCCGAGACAGACACATACACAGATTCAGACATGCCTACACATGCTGGTTTAATGCGTATAAATCCTCTCGGCGGGTAGGGTAGACCCCGGCGTTCCGTTCAGAACCCCGTCAGTTTTTCCCTGCAAAGCTCGCCGTTCCTTAAAACGACGCCCCTGCTGCCTAAAAAAGGATTTATACTAACATGCTTTCACTCATTTCATTATAGATTTCTTTCTGACATAGTTATCATAGTGCAGGTTGAGAAGATTGTCAAGTATTGAAACAGCTTATTATGCGCGTCAGCACCTCTTCAAGCATATCATCAGGCAAATGCTCGACAACCGTGAATTCTCTAATGCTTAAATCTACCGCCTTCACCTGCTCACAGAGAATATCTCCGCTCGTGTCTGTTCTCTCATCAAGGCGAACATGCAGTGGGAAGCTGCGCACCGTGCTTGTGATGGGCGCAACATAAACCACATTGGTTTTTGATATTGCGAAATTATTGGAAACCACAACTCCCGGACGATAGCCTCTTTGCTCATGTCCCACTGTAGGAGAAAAATCCAGCTTGATAATATCTCCCTGCCTCACCATACTTCATTCCCCTGCGGCTTGCCCCATTCAATTTCCTCTGTCTGGAAAAAACCCTCGTCATAATCAGCAAACAGCTCACGGATATTTTTTCTGTTGCGAACCGCCCTCAGCGTGATGTCGCCGTCTTCATTAAGAATAATCTCCACATCAGAGCCCTCCTCAAGCTTCGCCTCGTTAAGAATCTGACGAGGAATCCTAACCGCTGCGGAGTTTCCCCATTTTTTTATTGTGGCTGTCATAATAACGCCTCCTGTTCGTATATACTATTATACAGTATACACGAGATTTGTCAACTGTCCGCCATTTATGCTTTTCAAAACACCCGCCTCGTTGCACTCAGCACCCTCTTTACAAAAGAGGGTTTGAATATCCTTTGCCCTTAACTATCCACTATCAATTATCAACTCTCAATTGCCCTTCCGCCACTTCACGCCGTTCGGCGTATCTTCAAGAATTACGCCCATCTCCGTCAGCTTATCACGGATTTCATCGGCCTTTGACCAATTCCTCTCAGCTCTCGCCTGCGTTCTTTGGCTGATAAGCTCCTCGATTTCCTCGCTGGCTGAAGCCTCTCCCTTTGCGCTGTAAAGCAGCCCTAAAACTCCACAGAGCTTCATAAAAAGACCAAATGCCCCGTCAAGAAGCTTTTTGGAGGGTTTCCTGTCTGCCGCAAGCTCAATATTTATGTCTCTGACAAGCTCGAAAATTGCCGCCAAAGCGTCAGCGGTGTTGAGGTCGTCATCCATTGCGGTGATGAACTGCTTTTCATATTTTTGCAGCTCTATAAGTATGTTGTCATCGCCCGGGTTTTCATCTGCTTCGGCGTGTTTTCTCAAAAATTCAAGATTCTCCTTGCAGGTGTAAAGCCTTTCAAGGGCTGCCTTGCTCTGCTCAATGCTCTCCGCTGTATAATTCATCGGTGAGCGGTAATGAGAGGAAAGCAGAAAATAGCGTATAGGCTCATAGCCATAGATTTTTGCAACATCACGCACAGTGAAGAAATTCCCGACGGATTTGCTCATCTTTTTGTTATCTACATTTATATATCCGTTGTGCATCCAATAATTCGCAAGCGGATGATTGAAGCTGCATTCGCTCTGGGCGATTTCATTTTCATGGTGCGGGAAAATCAAATCCTGCCCGCCGCCGTGAATATCAATCGTTGTGCCCAGATGAGCCTTCACCATGGCAGAGCACTCGATGTGCCAGCCCGGTCTGCCGTTTCCCCATGGGCTTTCCCAGTATGGCTCGCCCGGTTTCGCCGCTTTCCACACGGCAAAATCAACAGCCTCACGCTTTTCCTCTCCCGCATGTATCCTTGCACCGTCAAGCAAATCTTCAAGCGGCTGATGTGAAAGCTTTCCGTATTCCTTGTCTGTTTTGGTGCTGAAATAAACGTCTCCGTTCTCCGCCCTGTATGCATACCCCTTCTCCACCAAAATTCCGATGATGGATATTATCTCTGCCATATTTTCCGTCGCTTTGGGCGTGAGGTCGGCGTCTCTGACATTCAGGCCGTGTGCGTCTGTGAGATATTCCCCGATATATCTCTCTGAGACGGTTTTATAGTCCACCCCCTCATCATTTGCCTTGGCAATTATCTTATCATCAACGTCCGTATAATTCAATGCATACGTGACTTTATAGCCTCTGAATTCAAGATAACGCCGCAGAACATCGAAAACGCATATTTGCCTTGCATTGCCGATGTGGATAAGATTATACACCGTCGGTCCGCAGGCATACATCTTCACCTCGCCCGGTACAATTGTATTGAATTCCTCTTTCATGCGTGAAAGCGTATTGTAAACCTTCATTTTTTCCTCCCGCTATCGCTTTTCTTTCAAATCATTCTTTATCTTCTGAATTTCAAACCTGAGCAAACAGAATTCCATTGAGACAGGGTCTGCCACATGTATCTGGTCGAGCTCCTTAGACGGCTCACTCTCAACCCTTTTCCCATTGATTTTCACCACTCTGCCCGGAACGCCGACCACCGTCGCATTATCCGGCACCGCATCAAGCACCACCGCACCCGAGGCAATTCTTGCATTGTTCCCTATTTTCATCGGGCCAAGTATCTTTGCGCCTGCGCCGACAAGCACATTGTCACCGAGCGTCGGATGCCGCTTTCCCTTATCCTTTCCCGTTCCTCCGAGCGTCACGCCCTGATATATCGTGCAGTTATCCCCGATTTCCGCCGTCTCGCCGATAACGACGCCCATGCCGTGGTCAATGAACAGCCCCTCGCCGATTTCAGCCCCCGGGTGGATTTCAATCCCAGTTTTTTTGCGGGCCTTCGCCGCTATTCCGGCAGCACGGAAATGCTTACCGTCCTCATACAGCCTATGTGCTTTTCTGTGCGCTCGCACAGCCTTAAAGCCCGGTGAAAACATATACACCTGTAAGCGGCTTTTAGCAGACGGGTCACGCTCCATTATGCCGTCAATCTCTCTTTTTATCTTTTCAAACATACTTTTAAGTTCCTTTCCTGTTAGCTTGCAAATTATTAATCTGTTTTATCTTCTCAAGCATATCTTTACGTCCCTTTCCTGCCAGTTCTCATTTTTCCTTTGACACAGACGCAAAAACCGCCCTCGCCCATTCGGGGCAAAGGCGGGCAAACCGCGGTTCCACTTTGCATTTATAGCTTTTCAAGGGATAACGACCCAAAACGTGCAGAACTAATAGGCATATCCCTTTCATTCTGCCTGCTCAGAAGTGCATTTCGCCGCCCGCTGTGCAAAAAAGGCTTTCAGCAACCGCCCTTTCTCTCTGCTGCTGCGCTTCGGGTACTTCTCTTCGTCATCGCATTTATAAATAAATCTTATGCTTTTTTATCGGGATTGTCAATAGGTCAAATCATAGACGTGACTATTGAATTGATATTGAGAGTTCTTTTCCGAGAGCAGAAGCTATTTTATTCAAAAACGCCAAAGACGGGTTATAGTTTCCGCTTTCAAAACGGCTGATATTGCTTTGCTTCGTTCCTGCACGACGGGCAAGCTCAGTTTGGCTGATGTTTTGCTCAATGCGTGCCATTATTACTTCTTTAATCAATTCATACTGTGGTGCTATCTCATCATACTCCGCTTTAAGATTCGGTTCTTTCTTAAATGCAGCTTTTTTATATTCTTGGAAATTCATCTGCTTGCCCTCCTTTCATAGTCTGCCATATACTTTCTTGCTTTAAGGATTTCCTCGATTGTCAACTTCTTTGTGATAGAAAATCGTGAGAGGTGAAACGACCCCTCCCACGTTACCGCTTTCTCTCAAAACTCCAGCTGCTCGTCTGTCTTTCCCTTTCTCTCCTCCTTGCGCCTGTCAAGAAGGGCCGTAATCTTCTTATGCGGGTCAATGAGCCTGCCAATGCTCACATCATGATTCAAGGCGGAGATAAAATATGCTATGTATTTCGAGACATCTACTTCATAAAACCATTCTCTCGCCTTCACTTCCTCAGGAAGATACGTGAGGTTGCTGCCAAGAACGCCGTCTATCATGCCCTCTTCATATGCCTTGTCAAAAGCTTCAAGACCGTTGGTGAAGATGGAGTAAGTTGCGTAGGTGAAAATCCGTCTGGCTTTCTTCTGCTTGAGGTTATAAGCAATGTCGAGCATGGAGTCGCCCGAGGAGATAATATCATCTGCCACGAAAACATCCTTGCCCTCAACGCTTGTGCCGAGATATTCATGTGCGACAATAGGGTTTCTTCCCCCGACTATCCTTGAATAATCACGACGTTTATAGAACATTCCGAGCTCCACGCCGAGCACAGAGGCATAGTACATGTTTCTGTTCAAAGCTCCCTCATCAGGGCTTACAATCATGAAATCGTCACGTGCCGTCGAAAGGTCCGGGAAACCCTTGAAAAGCCGCTTCAAAACCTGATATGTCGGCATGAGATTATCAAAGCCCATCAACGGAATGGCATTCACCACACGCGGGTCATGTGCATCAAAGGTCACGATGTTTTCCACACCCATATGACGAAGCTCCTGCAAAGCCACCGCACAATCGAGCGATTCACGGTAGCTCTTCCTGTGCTGTCTGCCGCCGTAAAGAATCGGCATAATCACATTGATTCTCTTTGCCTTACCGCTTGCCGCCTGAATAACCCTCTTCAAATCCTGATAATGGTCGTCCGGCGACATTCTGTTCTTTTCGCCGAAATAATCGTAAGTGATATTGTAGTTCCCGACATCAACAATCAGGAAAAGGTCATATCCCCTGACGGTGGAATGAATCATTCCCTTGCCGTCACCCGAGGAAAAGCGGGGGCAAGACGCCTCAATCTGGAAGCTTTCCTCTTCAATTCCCGCCTCTCTTGACCATTTCAGCAAGTGCTTTTCAATCTTGCCGCTTAAATCCTTTGCCCCGGCGAGCGAGACAATGCCGAGCGGTGCCACTCTGTTCTCCGGGTCGAAACGATACTGTGCCGGTTGTTCCATTTCTATTCTCCTTCAAGCTCATTTTTTAAGTCTCAAAGTATGTGTTGGAGGTGATTTCCCTCTGAAATTTATTCTATCATATCTCATCGCTTTTTGCCATATGCGAACTGAATTTTAACTGCTCAGTTTATACAACGCATATTGATTGAGCGAAACTCCCTCTTTCCTGGCTTCAACTGCTAATTTTGCATGCAGAGATTTAGGCAGGCGAACAATAAAATTCCCGCTGAACTTATCGCTGTCAAGCGGCATCGGAACCGGAAAGCCGTGTTCAAGCTTTGTCTCTATCCAGCCCTGCATGGCTTCCATAAGACCATCATATGCTTCTTCAAAGGTTTCACCTGTGCTTTGACAACCGTCAAGCTCAAGCACGGTTGCATAGTAATAATCTCCGCTTTCATCATTTATAGGCTTAATAATAAAATTATACGGGAGCTTCATATAATCCTGAATAATCATTTTTTCCTCCTTATTGTATTCTGTTCAGTATATCTTTTACATACACTGCTTTTAATGGATTCTCCTCTTTAATTGTAATTACATCTCCCTTGGAATTTATGTATTGACGATGTGAGCCGTTTTGCCGTGAGAACTCATATCCTTTAGCCCTCAATACATTGTCCGCCTCAGCCATGCGTATGCCATTTGGCTGGCGCTTCATCTTCTCAATAATTTTTTCTATATTTGCCATGTTTCCCTCAAAGCTTTATATGATTATAGTATCATATGCGATACTATATGTCAATTCTCTCTATAAAATCAACTGAGCTGAGCCTGTTGGCTCAGCTCATTGACTGATATTACATTTTTGATTCAACCAAATGGCATGCACAGAAGTGCTGCGGTGTAATTTCTTTAAGCTCCGGGTCTTCTTTTTTGCATATATCCTGTGCCAGCGGGCATCTTCCCGCAAAGCTGCAGCCCTTAGGCTTATTGATGGGGCTCGGCACATCGCCTGAGATAATCTGCCTTTTTTTCTCCGCTTCTATCTTCGGGTCAGGAATCGGCACGGCCGAGAGAAGAGCCTGTGAATAAGGGTGATATGTGTTTTCATACAAATCGTCAGAGGACGCAAGCTCAACCACCTCGCCGAGATACATAACTGCTATTCTGTCACTGATGTATTTGACGATGTTGAGGTCATGTGCGATGAAGAGATATGTCAAATCCATCTTCTGCTGCAAGTCGTGAAGCAGATTGATTATCTGTGACTGAATCGAAACGTCAAGCGCTGAAATCGGCTCGTCGCAGACAATGAATTTCGGCTCAATCGCCAATGCTCTGGCAATGCCTATTCTTTGCCTCTGCCCGCCGGAGAATTCATGCGGGAAACGGTTTGCATGCTCCTTATTCAATCCGACAAGCTCCAAGAGCTCTCCCACTCTCTTTTTCCTTGTCTCGCTGTCATACATCTTATGGACAACCATGCCCTCTTCAATTATAGATGACACCGTCATTCTCGGGTCAAGTGAGGCATAAGGGTCCTGGAAGATAATCTGTGCTTTTTTCGCATATTCAAAGCGGCTGCTTGTCTTCTTGATGTTAACCGCTTCGCCCTCATATTCAATCACGCCGCTCGTCTGCGGATATATTCCCATCGCCACTCTTCCGAGGGTCGATTTTCCGCAGCCCGATTCGCCGACGAGGCCGAGGGTTTCGCCCTTGAAAATATCAAGAGTTACGCTGTCAACCGCTTTGAGGATACCACCTGAAACCTTGAAATACTTGCAAATGTTTTCAAGCTTCAGCAAAACTTCATTTGTTTTAAGCATTAGGCTCACCCCTTTCCTCTTCTTTCGGGCAGTCCGGGTGCAGAAGCCAGCAAGCTGCATAATGCTCGCCGAGAACTTCAAATTCGGGCGGTTGATTTTCTTTGCAGATTTCCATGCAGTGCTCGCATCTTGCCGCAAAAGCGCAGCCGGCAGGCGGAGCAAGCAAATCCGGTGGTGTGCCGGGAATGGAAACAAGCTTGTCACGCTTATTGGAATCAATTGACGGCAGGCTCTTCAGAAGCGCCTGTGTGTACGGGTGCTTGTTATTATAGAAAATCTCTTCATTTGTGCCTGATTCCACAACCTTGCCCGCATACATAACAGCAATCCTGTCGGCCATGCTTGCCACAACGCCCAGGTCATGGGTGATGAGGATAATCGCCGTTTCGGTTTTGCCCTTGATTTCCCTGAGCAAATCCATAATCTGCGCCTGAATCGTAACATCCAGCGCGGTGGTCGGCTCGTCTGCAATCAGCAGCAGCGGGTCACAGGAAAGCGCCATGGCAATCATCGCCCTCTGCCTCATTCCGCCCGAATATTCGTGCGGGTATTGCTTTACCCTCTCCTCGGGGTTTGGGATATTGACGAGCTTCAGATACTTAATCGCCTCGGCCTTGGCCTCTGCGCCGCTCAGCTTTCTGTGGTGCTTAATCGCCTCGACAATCTGCTTTCCCACCTGCATTGTCGGGTTAAGACATGTCATCGGGTCCTGGAAAATCATGGACACCGTTTTGCCTCTTATCTCCTGCATCATTTTCTCTGACGCAGCAACGATGTCTATTTCGCCCAAAGATACTATCCCCTCGGGGATTCTTGCAGGCGGCATGGGGTTGAGCTTCATAATCGTCTGTGCCGTGACGCTCTTGCCGCAGCCCGATTCACCGACTATCGCCAGAACCTCGCCCTTGTCCACATGCAGTGTAACGCCTCTTACGGCCTTAACCTCTCCGGCATATGTGTCAAAGCTTACGTGCAGGTTTTCAAGGTCAAGCACCCTGTTCGCCGGCATATCTCTTTTTGTGTTGTTTATAGTAACTGTTTTATTTTTTTCCATGATTACCTCCTCAGACGCGGGTCAAATGCGTCGCGCAAGCCGTCACCAAAGAGGTTAAACGAAAGCATTGTGAGGCTGATGCAAATTGCCGGAATCCAGAGCTGCGACGGATAAAGCTGGAACACATTGACGCCGTCGTTCGCAAGCGAACCCCATGAGCAGTACGGAATCATAACACCCATGCCGATGAAGCTCAAGAACGCTTCGGTAAAAATAGCGGATGGAATTGCCAGCGTGATTTCAACAATAATGATTGAAAGCGAGTTCGGCAGAAGATGTCTGCCTATAATCCTCGGCGCCCTCGCCCCGAGTGCCCTCGCCGCAACGACGAATTCCTGTTCCTTCAATGCCACAACCTGGCCTCTTACAAGCCTTGCCATGGCTGTCCAGCCCACTGCGGAATATGCGACAATCAAAGAAACAATTCCCGTTGTATCACTGCTTCCTATGACCATCTTCAAAAGGATTACTATCATCAGATAAGGTATGCCGTTGATTACCTCAACCACTCTCATCATTATGTTGTCCACAACGCCGCCCATATAACCGGATATACCGCCATATAGAACTCCGACAAGAAAGTTGATGAAAACTGCGACAAACGCTATCATCAGCGATATACGTCCGCCCTCCCATGTTCGCACGAAGATGTCACGTCCAAGTGCATCTGTGCCGAACAGATGAATTACGCCTGCCTGTTCCTCGTTGGTGCAAACAAATCCCATTGGAGCATTGGTATGCGTAAGATGCTGTTCGTTCATTGTGAACGGCGAGAAGAACGGCACCAAAATCGTCAGCAAAAGCAAGAGGAGGATGACGACAAGGCAAACCACAGCCGCCTTGTTTTTGAACAAACGGCGCATGGCGTCTCTTCCGAAGGTTACGCTTTTGCGCACCATGGCTTCGCCGCTTTCTATATCCGGGCCGACCCATTTGAATTTATTTCTCTCTATGTTATCCATCATTTACCCCCCTCTAACTTTACTCTCGGGTCGATGAATCCGTATGCCAAGTCAACGACAAAGTTTGCAAGAATCAAAAATGTTCCGTAGAACATCGTTGTGCCCGCTATCATGGTGTAGTCATTCTCACGCACGCTCTGCACGAAGAATTTGCCGAGACCCGGGATTGAGAATATCCTCTCAACAACGAACGCCCCCGTCAGAACAGCCGCCGCAATCGGACCCAGCACCGTCACAACCGGCATGATGGCATTCCGCACGGCATGCTTCCAAATCACCTTCCTGTTTGAAAGCCCCTTTGCCTTGGCTGTTTTAATGTAATCCTGCCCTAATACGTCAAGCATACTCGTCCGCATGAGACGTGAAATCGTCGCAAGCGAGCCGAAGCTCAACGCAAAGGCCGGCAAAATTTTTGAATTAAAGGCTTCCCAACCCGTAACGGCAAAGAATTTAATCCCCGTCGCTTGGAAAAGTTGGAGACCTAAGAAATATTGTAAAACCGAACCCACGATAAAGCTCGGCACAGATACTCCGATAATTGCAATAAGCATAGACGCCGTGTCCCAGCCTGTCCCTCTTTTCACGGAGGCCAGAATTCCCAGCAGAACACCCGCAATAACAGCAAACAGGAGCGCTCTCACTCCCAAGTCAAGGGAGTAAACAAAGCTTTCGCTTATGATTGTCGAAATTGGTCTGTTATACTTAATTGATACTCCAAAATCACCGCGGAGAAAATTGCCGACATACATGACAAATTGCTCTCCTATCGGTTTGTCGAGCCCGTATTTTGCTTCAAGATTGGCCATTACCTCCGGCGGAATAGCTTTCTGCCCCGTGAATGCGTCTCCGGGCAGCGCATGCATTATGAAAAATGTGAGCGTCAATAATGCAAAAAGCGTCACTACGGTGTAACCTACTCTTTTTAAGATATACTTTAACAAACAGCTCGCCCTCCTTTTCCAAATATAGTATCCTCGCTTCCTGCCGCAATATATCTCTCTGCGCAGTGCGATTTAAGAATATGCCCCTCAAAAAGGCGTATGAAATATTGTACCACAGAAATTGCAAATTTGAAACAGCAAAATTAAGAAAATACTACTTTTTTCATGTTTTTTTGAACAACTTGAATGTCAAACGGCAAATTTCTGCATAACACTGATTTATGCGTTTTCTTAATAAGCAAACCCCCCGGCAAAAGCCGAGGGGTGAATGCCTATTCTGTCAGTGTCTCTTTAGACTATTGTTGCATTTACGAAATTCCAATCCTGGAACATTGACCTGTAAACGCCTGTGACCTTCTCGCTCAGCACATAGTCACGAACTCTCCAGTATACCGGAGTAACCATCATGTCATCAGCAATAATCTGTTCAAGCTCTGTGAAGTATTCAAGACGCTTATTCGGATCTGATTCTGCTGCTGCCAGCCCAATCAGCTCATCATATCTCGCATTTGAGTAAGATGTGTGGTTGTTTCCGTTTCCTGTTACAAACAGATCGAGGAATGTGTTGGCATCGTTATAGTCGGGGCCCCAACCAGCGAAGACTATTGAGAAGTCTTTGTTTGACATTCTGTCAAGTCTGCTCTTGAATGTCATCTGCTCAACGGAAATTTCCACGCCGAGATTCGATTTAATCTGCTCTTGGATAAATGCGCCTATCAGCTGCGGCTTGTCACCGTCGTCAAGAAGCATTGAAATCTGCGGACCAAGCTCTTCTGCTGTCATTCCAAGCTCGGAAAGACCTGTTTCAAGATATGTTTTGGCCTGCTCGACATCAGCTGTTGTACTGATGAGATCACCGACCTTTGACTGGAAGTCGCCGTCAATTCCTGTAACGCCGAGGCCCGGAGGGCAGAGGCTTGTGGCAGGCTGACTGCTGTTCTTCTCAACCGTTGCGACATAGGCTTCTCTGTCTATGGCAAGTGACAGGGCTTTTCTGATGTTCTTATTTGCGAGAACAGAGCTCTCGTCCAAGTTGAACTCAAGATACCATGAGCTTCCGTCGTTATATTGATTGACGGGGTAGCCTTCGCCCTTAATCATTGTGACCTGCTCACCTGTAAGACCGATCATATCAACTTCGCCTGCCTTGAAAGCGTTCAAAGCGGCGTTTGAATCAACTATCATAACGCCCTTGATTTCTTTGATGAACGCCTTATTGGCGGCATCCCAGTAACCGTCGTTCTTTGTCATTACAAGGCTGTCTTCATGTGTCCAGCTTGAAACTGTGTATGCACCGTTTGAAAGGATATACTCAACCTCTGTGCCGTACTTATCAGAGCCGACTTCATTGTAGAAAGCCTCGTTGATAGGTGCGAATGAGCCGAACGCAAACATGTCGATAGCATAAGGTGTCGCATTTTCAAGTGTGATTTCAAGTGTGAGGTCATCAATTACCTTCACGCCCAAATCATCCACTGAACCTGTGCCTTCTGTGACAGCCTGAGCACCCTTGATAATCCATCCAAAGTAAGCATAGTCCGCCGCTGTTTCGGGAGCGATGAGTGTCTTAATTGCAAAGGCAAAGTCATTTGCAGTGACAGGTGTTGTTCCGTCTGACCACATCATTCCGTCACGAAGGTGGAATGTGTATACAAGGCCGTCATCGCTGATGTCCCAGCTCTCAGCAGCACCCGGGATAATCTTGTCTTCGTTGTCCTGCATAACAAGGTTTTCATAGACATGCTTAAAAATCTGGAAGCTGATTGTGTCTGTTGAAAGTGCCGAGTTGAGTTCGGGCGGCTCGGAACCGAGGTTTATGACGATTGAATCCTCGCCCGCTGTTCCCGGATACATACCTGTGCCCTCCGGTGTGACCTCTGATGTATCGCTTGTGTCATCTCCTGTGCCCGCCGTAGATGATGTATCGTCACCGGCCGTTGAAGTCGGCTCTGTCGGTGTCGAGCATGCTGTAAATACAGCAGCAACCATAATCAATGCGAGAAGCAGGGAAAGAATCTTCTTTGCTTTCATTGTTGTTTCCTCCTATAAATAATTTGCTGCGTTTTGCAGCAGCTTTCAGCTTCGTGCAAATGCACTTATTCGCTAAAAGTGTATGAATACATAGATTTTACATCATATAACCACTATTTGCAATCTACGAATACTAAAATTTCATTTGCGGCTTCGTTTGGTTTTTGTGCTATTTGACGAAAAGGTTACGAAAATCGCAAGATTTTGTAACCTCTTCTGCGTTTTGTAACCTTTTTCACCCTAACTTGAAACCATTTTTGCATGCTGCTCTCTTCAGAATTGCATAAGCCTAATTGAAATTGAATTCTTCTCTGCTGTTCTCATCCTGCACTAATTCCAATTCATCTTCAGCCTCTTTTTTTGCATGGCACAATCTGAGAGATAAAGGTTTATAAGCACCTGATACGGTATCCCCGATTTCTCCGCCTGGCTTTTGAAGTAATCAATTGTGCTGCTGTCAATGTTAATGGTAATCTGTTTTTTAAGCTTTTTGCTGTACGGGTTTTTCTTCGATTTTGAAAAATCATATTCTTCTCTCATAAAAGTCACCTCATTTCTGATAATTATCATATTGCTTTATTTCTGTTTTTGTGGCTTTTCGTGCAGATATAATGCGTATCACCATTTCAGAAGCCCTATAGCAATGACATACCACAAGCAAATTTGCCTTCATGCTCAACCCCAAAATAATGAATCTCTCTTCCTCCTCTGAATGCTCGGGGTCGTCAATTACTCTCGCATTGTCATCATAAAATACCGTCGAGGCTTCTTCAAATGATACTTTATGCTTCTCTGCATTAATCTTCTCTTTCTCTGTATCCCATTCAAACTTAATATATTCCATAATTATATTATAATTATGGAATATGCGTTTGTCAATGCTCCGCAGTGAATTGAAATTGAATTCTTCTCCCGTTACTGCTATAATATGACCTGACAGTCACAGTTAATTATTATCTCTTGCAGAAACGAGGAGATTTCATGTTAAAAAATGCGGATACGGCAGAAGATGTTAAAATTTCAAAATTCAGCAAAATAAAAAATGGTATTTTCAAATTTCTGAGAACCTTCTCTGAGGACGGGCTTGATGCCGCCTCGGGGCACGGCGCATTTTTCATTTTGATTGCCTTTCTCCCTTTTTGCGCCATATTGATGATGGTTCTTCGCAATATAGATATTGACGGCATTGATATAATCAGCCGTGCGCTGCAGATATTCCCCACAAGCGTTGAAAGCTATGTAAAATCTCTGCTCGCCCAGCAGCGTTTCAGCAGCACCGGCATTCTCTCGATTTCAATCATCGCCTTCATCTGGGCTTCAAGCAGCGGCGTGGTTTCTATCGTCAAGGCTCTGCGCAGAATTTTCGGCATTGACAGGAACCCGAAATTCTTTGCTGTTCGTGCGCTTTCCATCGTTTATGTAATCGGGTTTATTCTTGCGCTGGTGCTCACGGCTGTTTCTTTTGTCTTCGGCTCTTCATTTTATGATTTTTTAATCGGGCGTGCTCCGGAGGTCATTGTTTTCATCCTTCAGCAATTCCGCTCAATAATCGGCTTTGTGCTGCTCGTTGCTTTCTTTGCGCTTCTGTACATAACCACCTCAAAGAATAAGTTTTCCTTCACCAACTGCATTATCGGCGCTGTTTTCACCTCGCTGGGCTGGTTGATTTTTTCATATATTTTCGCCTTCATCGTTGAAAACGTTGCAGATTTCGCTTTGCTTTACGGCAGCCTTGCAACCATCGTAATTTTGATGCTCTGGCTTTACTTCTGTCTGTACATCATGTTTGTCGGCGCAGAGATAATCAAGCAGCTCGACAGGCACGGCTTCAGGCCAAAGGCCAAGAAGGATTTATCAGAGCCGGAAGCGGCCTATGAAGAAGCGGGTAAAGGAGATAATAATGCCGTTTAATCCAGATATAGACAAGGTACAGAAGCTCTATTTTGAAAATATAGATAGTCTTTTTCGTTTGGCTTTTGCGCACACAAGCATTTCATTTGAAGCCTCGAATATCATAAGCAATTCATTTCGCAATGTCCTCACAAGCGAGCTTCTTTACCGCCTTGCAACAAGCACAGAGGAGGGGATTTACTCTTTAATCTATAAAGGCTGCATAGATTTTTACAGGCGCAAGGCAAGGAAGAAAATCAAGGCAGAGAAGCTTCGTGAGATGAAGGTTCCCTTTGAGATAACCGATTCCACGATGAAGCTTCTTCATCTGCCGACTAAGCTGAAGGCCCCGCTAATCCTGCACGAGCTTGGCTTCAATGATGAGAGCATTGCCTTCATAACAAAAACCTCTTCAAAGCGGGCTGAGGCTTTAAGAAATAAGGCGGCTTCTCTCTTAGGCGAAGATATGTCTTCTGTAAAAGCAGCAGTCACTGAAATACATTTGAGCGAGGAGACGCACATACGCAATTTTGATATATTAAAGTTCGACTATAACGAAACCGGCTTTGCCGCAAAGCAGCGGCTGAAAAGATTCAAGCGTATGCTTGACATCGCCGTTCCGTTCATAGCACTCGGTATAATCATTTTCCTTGTAATCGCTTATTTCTATACGACGCAGTATCATTCATAAACAAAACCCCGGTTTCCCGGGGTTTTCTCGTTTGACTATGCTTTAATACAGTGTTGATATTGTGACAATTTTTTTGGGGTGTTATTGTACTTCCCTTAATGCACATTTTTAAGAAAAAGGTACATATTCATTTTATTCAATAGGCAAATTGTGTTGTTTTAAGAAAGACAGCTTATCCCAGTAGCCTCTTTGAAATAAAATTTTATTATTTACTATTTGGAAAAAACCGCAACCTCTCAAGCCTAATGGGTCACGCCACTCTAAAATTGCCCATTGCCCATCTTCGAAAATGTTTTCAACGATACAAACCATTTTTGCGTTAGAAAAATCTTGTTCAAACATTTTCTTTATAGCCTCTTTCCCAATAACCGGCTCATTGGCAATCTGATGGTTTATTGCATTATCATCATATAATTCAGAAATAATTTCTGCATCTGCATTATTAAATGCGTCAACCCATTGGCTGAGTATTTCTTTTGGCTTCATATAATTTACCTCCTCGGTATGTAATAATTTTTTAATGCATAGCCTTTCGTTTTAATCCAGCCCTATTTCTTCCTCTTGCTCAATGATATTCTCAACCGGCACATCGTTCTTTGAAGCTCTTGTCACCACCGATTTATCCTTCCACTTGCCTCTCATGTAGAAAATTGTGGAGAAAACTGCGCCGAGAACCCATGCAATAAGCATTGAAACAAACACCATGTCTGAATTTCCCTTGGGGCTCAATTCAGACTGCGTGAGGTAAACAAGCCCGTATGCCAGCGGGATTCTTACAATAACCGTCATGACAATTGAAATCCACATGGGCGTCATGGTTTCACCCGCACCCCTCATAACGCCTTGCAAAACCTGCGTTATGCAAACCGCCACATATCCCACGGCAAGAATTCTGATAATCCTTGTGCCGTTTTCGATGACCTCAGGTGTGTCTGTAAATAATTTAATCATATTCGGCCCGAAGAACATCAGTGCCGTGACAAGAAAAATTGACACCCCGACGGCTATCTGCATACCCTTTCTTGTGCCCTCTTTAACCCTGTCAAGCCTGCCTGCGCCGATATTCTGCCCTGCATAGGTGGTCATTGCGGTTCCGAAGGTAAAATTCGGTATCATGGCAAAGCTGTCAACTCTCATAACCACTGTGCTCATAGCAACGAAGGCTGTGCCGAAGGAATTCGTCAGGCTCTGCACCACGAGCATTGCGACGGAGAATACCCCCTGTGTCAGCCCGCTCGGAAGCCCGAGCTTTATAAGCTGCCACGAAAGCCGCCTGTCTATTTTAAGTGTTTGCCTGTTTATATCAATTTCTTTTTTCAGGCTCAGAAGCTTGATGATACACAATCCCGCCGAAACCACCTGCGAAATTGCAGTT
>QMCE01769400.1_pt1 | contig 68143 bp, 64 predicted proteins | sample 1821851 | NCBI WGS metagenome assembly QMCE01 (sample SAMN09453174, study PRJNA476694) | Termite gut metagenome, whole genome shotgun sequencing project. | isolation source: worker | host: Odontotermes sp. | place: South Africa:Pretoria | collected 2016-01-28
CGCCGCCCGAGCCGCCCGGTACGATTCCGATCACCTTCTTATACTCGTTAACGCGAAGCAAGCGCTCCAATATCGGAATCCAGCTTTCAAGGCATACGACTTGTATGGAGTCGATTTGAGGATGGCGCTCAAAGTGCTCCATCGTATAGAGGAGAACCGGCTTGCCGTGCAGCTCCAAAAACTGCTTGGGCTTGGCCTGTGAGTTCATCCTTTGTCCCGTGCCGCCGGCGAAGATCAGCGCCGTCGTCATAGTTTTCGCCTCCTATCCGAATACCCGCCGCTTTACATAGTCGTAAATCGCCTGCCCCGCCGTGCCGTTCATCGCCAGTATGTCGCTCACCCCGACCGTCACCGTCTTGTACCCCAAGTGCCTCATCGGAAAATACGTCAGATCGAAATCCACCCCCTCCAGCAGCATATCCGTCGTCATCAGCGTATATCCTCCCGCGCCGTTTTCTATCGCCGCCGCGTCGTCTCCCACACCTCCCGTTAGCCTTTCTATCAGCCCGAATTCTCCCAAAGTCGAAATTTCTGTTCTCATTGCGTAGTTGTTGTGTGTCAATTTGCGACAAAATTAGTAATTTCGCCGCCAAACCACACAACCGTATGATAAACATCGTTCTTTTCGGGGCTCCCGGGGCCGGTAAAGGCACCCAGGCAGGCAAACTTGCCGAGCGTTATAACTTCAACCACATCTCCACCGGCGACGTCATCCGCCAGGAGATCCGCGACGCCACGGCTCTCGGACTCACTGTCCAAGACGCGATTTCCCGTGGCGAGTTGGCTCCCGACCACGTTGTGATCGAGATCATCGACAACTACGTTCACTCGCACCGCGCCGCTGCCGGTAACATCTTCGACGGCTTTCCCCGTACCACTCCCCAGGCCGAGGCTTTCGACCGCATTCTCGCTTCACACGACCTCCACGTCGACACTATGCTCGAGCTTGTCGTTCCCGAGGAGGATTTGGTCCAGCGTATCCTGCTGCGCGGTCAGTGTAGTGGTCGTGCCGACGACGCCGACGAGACTATCATCCGTAACCGTATCGAGGTCTATAACGCCCAGACGGCAGTCGTCGCATCCTACTACCGCGCCCAAAACAAATACGTCGCCATCGACGGTTCCGGCTCCATCGAGCAGACCTTCGCTTCTCTTTGTCGCGAAATCGACCGCCTGTTTGCACAGTAGAAAAGTTTTCGTACCTTTGCGCGCTCATTAACGACTAAATAACTTTTAAAATGAACAATTACGAAACCGTTTTCATTGCCACACCCGTTCTGAGCGACGCTCAGACCAAAGAGGTGCTCGGCAAATTCCAGGGTATCATTACCGAGAACGGTGGGCAGATCGTCAGCACGGAAGACTGGGGCCTTAGAAAGCTCGAGTATCCGATCCAGAAGAAGTCCACCGGGTTTTACTTCCTCGTCGAGTTCGCGGCCGAAGGGCACGTGATCGAAATCCTCGAAACGCAGTTCCGCCGCGACGAACGCGTGATCCGCTTCCTCACTTTCCGTCAGGACAAAGACGCTCTGGAGTACTCCGTCAAACGCCGTAACAAGCTCGCCGGTAAGGCCCACGAAGCGGCCGTCGCTCCGAAAGTCGAAGCCGAAGTCGAAACGCCTGCTCCCGTGGCAGCACCCGTAGTTGAATCCGAACCCGTTAAAACCGAAGGAGAATAACCAAGATGGCAGCACCACAACAACAGAGCGAAATCCGCTACCTCAATCCGCTTTCGGTGGATGTGAAGAAGAAGAAATATTGCCGCTTTAAGAAACTCGGCATCAAATACGTTGACTATAAGGACGCAGAGTTCCTCAAGAAGTTCCTCAACGAGCAGGGTAAGCTATTGCCTCGCCGCCTGACCGGTACTTCCCAGAAGTTCCAAAAGAAAGTGGCTCAGGCTGTTAAGCGCGCTCGCCACCTTGCTTTGCTTCCGTTCGTAACCGATATGATGAAATAAGGAGGACCCAGACTATGCAGATTATACTTATTAAGGACGTAGATAAATTGGGTTACGCCAACGATATCGTCGATGTAAAGCCCGGTTACGCTAACAACTTTTTGATTCCCGGCGGATTCGCTAAGGTGGCTACTCCGAGCGCTCGTAAGATCCTCGCTGAGAACCTCAAACAGCGCGCTCATAAGGACGCTAAGATCCAGGCAGACGCTCAGGTTCTCGCCGATAAGATCGCTAACTTGCCTCTGGTCTTCAAGATGAAGGCTTCCGAGGGTGGTAAGATTTTTGGTTCTGTTACTTCCCAGATGATCGCCGAAGCTATGGCTGAAAAGGGTGTCGAGCTCGATAAGAAGAACATCTCCGTCGAACCTTTCAAGACTGTCGGTTCTTACACCGCCGATGTCCGGCTCCATAAGAACGTTAAGGGTACTATTTCCTTCTCCGTCGAGCCCGAAGGCGCCGCCGCTAAGGACGAATAGAACCTTTCCCCTTAGCCACAAAATTAAGGCCCAGGCTTCTCGCCCGGGCCTTTTGTTGTGGGCTGCGTTGGGAGTTATTCTGCCGCCTCAGCTAACTGCTCCAACAGCTCGTCCGTCACTGTAAGGGTGTATGTTGAGTCATACAGCCCTGCCTCGAACGACCAATTCTTCAGCAGCCAAATGTCGGCAGAGACCGTCTCGCCGTCTATAGTCATAAAAAACGGGTATTCATCACCGAAGCCGAGATGGAAGTCGTCCATTTCGGCAAATATGTCTGGCATAGGATTCACTGCATTACATCCACCGATACTGGCTGTATCCATTATTACGTCACTTTCTTTGGGAGCCAGAACGTAGTGATTAGCATACGGCCCCCATGGGTAATCGGTATTAATCTTTATCTCCTTGCTTCCTGTTTTGTTTTCTACGACGAATTCCCAAGTATACCAACAGTCCCAATTCGTCATATAATGATCTTTTTTCTTGCATCCGACAAGTAACGCAGCTACCAAAACCAATACCATGTACTTTTTCATATTTATCGATTATCAGGATAAGAGAACCACTCATCAAAGTTAGCCAAATAAGTCTCCAACTGAGCGCTGGTACAGTATGTCGGAACCAGTCGTTGTGAGAGTTTCTGTCTGCATTGTGCCCAATTCTGGCTTGTGGTGATTATCTCCCAAATTGTTGAGGCCGGAACACCAACGATATTATCGGGTAGTAAATAAGGTATCATTTGTTGCTCTTGTTCAAGATTATCTGTCAGATCGACAAACAATGGCGAGTACTCACCCGGCGTTGCGGGATCTCCACGTTTCCAACTTGTTCTCCATTGTTGCCGATTATTTCCTGTGATATCGAATTAGACATTTGTTTACCCACGGTCTTGTAATATTCTTCTCCAAGATACCAACCGACGTAACTCGCAAAAGACTCCTGCAATAATAAATGGGTGCTACTATAGCTTACTGTTGTGTTCGGATTTGTATACGTATTGTTCCAATAATGAGTTAGATGCCCCAACTCGTGTAGTGTTGCTCCCATTACCCTACTACTTTCTTTCCTCTGTTGTAAACATTAATGTAGACATTGCTGCCGCTTGCATTAAAATTTCCGGAAGATGTTGGTCTACTTTGATTCGGGCCACTATTAGCTATTATTCGTGTCCCTCCCGAGGGATAATTTTTCGGAAAATCATTCTGCTCGTAATAGAAGTAGTTCGCTGCACGGTGAATGTCATTGACTTGTCGATTGTAGTAACCATCTGGCACAACAACATCCGTTGGATTTGGATAGAAAAGAGCATTTCTGCCGAATGGAATTGACACCATAAGTTCGACAAGGTATGGTGTCGTAGTGCCGTTACTACCGATAATTTTCCACTGTCCGGACGGTCCAACAGAGATCAAAGTGCAGGGACGATTGATCCAATCGTAGTTATTGAGCTCGGAAACAGGTATGCCAGTCTCCATCTGAAACCAGCCGCTGGGCCCGGTAACGGTACTGTATGCTCGCAAGGTCTCAACCACAGTATATTCTATTCTCATATTCGCCAACGGAACAGTTCGCCCAAGGGTTTCATCGTAAACTTTGAGATAACAACCCATTAGATAAGTCTCTTCTGCCACCATCGTTTGCGCCCTCACCGGCCGGGTGATCTCGTGGTCGATCACGTGCTCCATCTCGGGCAGGGGTTTCTCGACAGGCCAAACTGCGTAGAGGATAGGTCTGGGGGCCGGTCGGGCCGCCGTCGGTCGATTCGACGTTGTCGTAAGTCACGGTGTACGGACTGCGCTCGGCAAAAGTCGTGGCCGCCGAGCGAGTATGGGCGACTTGCTCGACCTCCTGCTGCGTAAGTTGCACATAATCAAAGGGAATGTACGCCACCTGAACGTCCTTCATCATCTCGATCTCCCGTTGTTCAGCTTCGGTTTTTGGGTAGATTTTAAGCGCGTAATGCGTTGGTTGTCCGGTTGTTGCGGCGAAAGTTTGTGCCCCCGGCCGCGGCATCATCCACAGATCCAAAACCTCATTATATATTGCTCCCGAAATTGCTCTTGTCGCGACCGGCGGGGTGGCCGCCTCATAACCCTCCGGCGCCACAAAAACTTCCTCGGTTAATTCGGTCGTGCACGACGTCAGTAATGCCGCGCTCAACAAAATAAATAGTTTCCTCATAAATCCTGTAGTTTTTAATAGGTTAACGCGACCACAAAGTTAAAAACTATTCCCCGAAAAACCAAATTCTTACACCGCCGCCTCTCCGTCGCGCCAAATAGAAAAAGCCCACCTTCCGGCGGGCTTTCTTTGGTTTTTGAGAAATGTTACTTCCTGATTACCTCCCGTACTCGTTGGTGCTCTCCATCGAGATTATCCTTTTCCTTTAGGATTTCCTTGTTGGCTCTGTCGATGTCCTTCACATCGATCTTTTCGCCGTCGATCTTCAGCTTGTCGATCTCGCGGTTGCCTTCGTCCAGCGTCTTGATGACTTCACGATGACGTTCGCCATTTGCCAGCACTTTGATCACTTCCACATCGCCATTCCTCTTGATGATGTCCTTTACGAATTCCTTTTCTCCGTTGTCCTTCTCCTTGATGAAGTCTCTGTCGTGCCCTTCTCTGATCTTCAGTACCTCGTGATCGCCTTCTTGGGTGACCGTACGCCACACTTCCTTGTTTTCGTTGGCTTTGATCTTCCACTCGTTTTCGTCGTTGATCATCCGGTAGTTGACTGTTTCCATCGCACCGTTGTTGTAGTGATGCGTCAATACAACGTCACACTCCTTCTTGTCGGGCGACATTTTTTCCGATACCAGACGTACTTCTTTCATTCCTCCCTTGGCTGTCACATCCGGATGGTGCACCGTCCTGAGGGCTGTTGCGTGGGCCTTGTTGACAACCTTTTTCACTTCCGGCTTCACCGGTTGTGTCGTGAAATGGATTTTGTCCACGAACGCGTCGTAGTCGTCGTTCATAATTCTTTCCGAGTACTGCTTAGCTGCTGCTCCCGGAGTTGCTGCTGCTTTTTTGTGGCACGATCCCATTGCGGCTACTGTTGCACAGCAAATTGCGATGTAGAGAATTTTTTTCATAATCTTGACTGTTTTTAGTGGTTTAACGTTTCAATGTTATGTAGTGAACACAAAGCGTGCCAAACTATTTTTCGCCGTATGTTGATTTTGTCGTAAAAATTTGTAAATTTGACGGCGTAAAAAATTCTAACTTTTAATATCTGATTTCTGAATGGACAGGAGAGATTTTCTCAAACGTAGCGCGCTGACGATTGCCGGTGCGTTCGTCGGCGGTAGTGTCTTCACCGGCTTAGTCGGTACGACGACCTCTTGTGGCCCTGTGGACAAGCGTATGGGCCTTCAGTTGTGGTCTGTTCGCGAGGCTATGGGCCAGGACGCTGATGCGACACTCAAAAAGATCGCCGAGATCGGTTACCGCGAGCTGGAGACGGCTTCTTACCAGGACGGTATGGTCTACGGTCTTAGCGTTGCCGACTTCAAGGCTTTGGCCGACAAGTACAAATTGAAGGTTACCAGCGCCCACGTCGGTCGTAGTTGGGATCCCGCTCGCGAGACCGAGATCCTTGCTTGGTGGAAACAGGCCATAGCCGACCATAAGGCTCTTGGCTGTAAGTACATCGTCGTTCCTTCTATCTTCCTTGGCGACTCTCTCGCCGGGGTTAAGTCTATCTGCGACTACTTCAACAAGGTTGCTGCTATGGCTAAGGAACAGGGGCTCGTCTTCGGTTACCACAACCATAACTTCGAGTTCCGCGAGATCGAAGGCCAGGTTGCTTATGACTTTATGTTGGAGAATACCTCCAAGGACGTCGCTTTCCAGATGGACGTGTTCTGGGTTAAGGCCGGTGGTAAGGATCCCATCGAGTACCTCAACAAATACGCCGGTCGCTTCCCCGTCCTCCACATCAAGGACGACGACATCATCGGCGATAGTGGTAAGATCGACTTCGAGCCTATCTTCTCTGCTGCTTACGCTCAGGGTATGAAGGACTTCTACGTCGAGGTCGAGCGTTATCCCTTGCCTCCCGAGATTTGCGTCGAGAAGAGCTTCGATTTCCTGAACGCTGCTCCTTACGTCAAGAAACGTTAAAAAAGAAACTATAAAACCTAAAACTAAGTTATGGCAACAAAAATGACAAGACGCGGTTTCCTCAAAACAGGGGCCGTCGGCGTGGCTGGTTTGACCGTATTGCCGAGTAACGTTCTCGGTAGCGCGGTTGGTAAGAAGGCTCCGTCTGATAAGGTTAACGTGGCTGGCGTTGGCGTCGGCGGTCGTGGTAGTGGTGTTTTGCGCGAGATGGGTGATGGTGCTAATATGGTTGCTCTTTGCGACGTCGACCACAAGTACGCTGCCGGTACGTTCAACCGCTTCCCCGATGCTAAACGCTTCTGGGATTACCGCGAGATGTTCGACAAGATGTCTGGCGACATTGACGCTGTTATGGTCGCTACTGCTGACCATACTCACGCCCTGATCGCTTCCGACGCTATGACCCTCGGTAAACACGTCTATTGCGAAAAACCTCTTACCCACTCCGTTTACGAATCTCGCCTCCTTACTAACCTCGCTGCCCACCATAAGGTTGCTACTCAGATGGGTAACCAGGGCTCTTCGGGCGACGGTGTTGCTGACGTTTGCGACTGGATTTGGAATGGTGAGATCGGCGAGGTTACTCGCGTCGACGCTTTCACCAACCGCCCCATCTGGCCTCAGGGTCTGATGCGTCCTAAGGATGTCGACCCCGTGCCCGACACACTCGATTGGGATTTGTTCCTCGGGCCGGCTCCTCTTCGCCCGTTCAACAAGATCTACCATCCTTGGAATTGGCGTGGTTGGTGGGACTTTGGTACCGGCGCTTTGGGCGATATGGCTTGCCATATTCTCCACCCCGTTTTCAAAGGTCTCCAGTTGGGTTACCCCACTAAGGTTCAGGGTTCGTCGACTTCTCTTCTGACCGATTGCGCTCCTAACGCCCAGATGGTTAAATTGACCTTCCCTGCTCGTAAGAATATGACCCACGTCGATATGCCCGAGGTTGAGGTTACCTGGTACGACGGCGGCCTTACTCCTCCTCGCCCCGCTGGTATGCCCGACGGTATTAACCTCGACAATCAGGGTGGTGGCGCTATTTTCTACGGTACTAAGGACGTTCTGATCTGCGGTTGTTACGGTCGCGAGCCTTGGTTGCTCAGTGGTCGTAAACCTTCCGTTCCCAAGCTTGCTCGCCGTGTCGAGGGTGGGGTAGAAGGTCACGCTGTCGACTTCCTTCGCGCTTGTAAGGAGTCTCCCGCTAACCGCGTTAAGACTAATTCCGACTTCTCCGAGGCCGGTCCTTTCAACGAGATGGTTGTTATGGGCGTTCTGGCTGTTCGTCTCCAGAGTTTGTTCAAGATCCTGGAATGGGATGGTGAGAATATGCGCTTTACTAACATCGGGCCGGACGAGACTCTTCGTATTATGATTGAGGATGGCTTCAGTATTACCGACGGCCACCCGACGTTCAATAAGACTTATACCGACCCGATCAACGCGCGCCAGTTTGCTGACGAGCTCATCAAACACAATTACCGTGCTGGTTGGAACCTTGTAGATATGCCTAAAATTTAATGATTATGAAAATAAAGATTGTTTTTGCGGCTCTCCTCGTGGGCGCTATGCTTACCTCCTGCTGGGGTAACAACAAGAAAACCAACGTCGACGCCGAGGGCGTTGCTGCCGAGGAGGTTGTGGTTGCCGACGCTGCTAATACCGTTTCCATCTTCAACGGTGAGAACTTCGACGGTTGGCGCCTTTACGGTGGTGGGGATGTTCCCGCTCGTTGGAGCGTTGAGGACGGTGCTATGAAGATCTCCGGTAACGGTATCGGCGAGGGCGACGCTAATATCGTCTTCGCCACTCCTTTCAAGAACTTCAAGTTCACATTCGAATGGAAGGTTGCTCGCGGTTCTAACTCTGGCGTTTTCTTTTACGCTCGCGAGATTCCCGGCGGGCCCATTTACATTACTGCTCCCGAGTACCAGATCCTCGACAATGAGAACCACCCCGACGCCAAACTGGGCGTTGATGGTAACCGCACCAGCGCTTCGTTGTACGATATGCTGCCTGCTAAGCCTCAGAATGCTAAGCCTTTCGGGGAATGGAACACCGGTGGTATTATGGTCTTTAAGGGTACTGTTATCCACTATCAGAACGACGAGCCTGTCGTAGAGTACCACCTTTGGACTCCCGAGTGGACTGCTCTGATCGAGAATAGTAAGTTCTCCAGTACTAATCCTAATTGGCCTAATTCGTTTGAGCTTCTGACTTCTAAGCTTGGCCGCGACGACGAGGGTAATGTTGTCGGCGGTCTGATCGGGCTTCAGGATCACGGCGATGACGTCTGGTTCCGTAACCTTCGCGTCGAGATCCTCGACTAATCTCCTCGGTCTTTCTTTCCCTTCCAGCGCCCTCCCCCGGGCGCTGTTTTTGTTCCCGGCGACGGAGATGCTACGAAGCAACATTTTTCCTGTCAGTGATTTGGGTATTTGAAAAATAGTTTGTAATTTTGTGACGAAGTATGACTTAAAAAACTATATAGTTATGAAAAAGTTGCTGTTATTTCTGAGTTTGGCGGCGATTTTCGTCGGCCTCGCCGCCTGCAACAACGACGACAACGGGCAGGCGCAGAGACTGAAAGATAACGAAATCGAACCCGTGAGAGTTAGCGACGATATAGCTGCTTTTTTCAACGACAATAAAACACTGAACGACATTGGCCGCTCCGTCGACTTCGGATTCGATCCGTACGCCAGTTTTGCAATCGACGGAGAGGGTGGTTTTTCTGTCGAGGAGTTGCCGTATGTTGGTGGTTGCGTGATGATTAACAATGCAAGCGAACTTCCGACGGTCGCTCCCGACGGCACGCCACTCAACTATCCCGACATCGACTTCACCACCCACACACTCATCATCGGAGTGTTTATGGATTCCGGTGGGGATTGCGTTGTATCTCAGCGCCTTACGGTAGGACGGGGTGTCGCTGTGTTGGACATTACCATTGGTAAGGTGGCGAATTACCAGAACGGCATCTACCCTCTAATGACTATGCCTGCTTATTTCTGGGGTATTTACGAAAAAACTATCGCTAATTCTGTCACCACGAATGTAACCAACACCACTATTTCTAAGAAGTAATTTTTTGTATGAAGATTAAACACTTATCAGCCCTGTTGCTTTTTATGCTCTTGGGCTGCGAAACTACTTTCGACACCACAGAAATCAACAATGAAGCTCTGACTCGCGCTACTGTTAGCAATGAGGGCGAGGTATTTTACTATTATGGTGTGGAGAATCGAAAGATTTACCTTAATCAGGTGAAGGATCAGTTGTACTTAAAATTTGCCTCTGGAGCACCAGAAGAACAACGTCACATTGTTAGTAGCAGCAGCTTCAAAGTGTTAAATAGTAGAACAGACATTGTTTCGGCCACACATTTGTTAGAAGTCGATGGAACGCAGATGGCATATACAGATGAGTTTACTGTCAAATTCAAGCCGAAAACTTCGTATGCCCAATTGCAGAAATTGGCAGCTAAAAACGACTGCACGATAGGTGCAGAGAACGAGTTTGTTGAAAATCAATACGTCTTGTACATATCCAGAGATTCTGATTTGGATGCGATTCAGATGGCAAATCGGTTTTACGAGACAGGCTTGTTTGAATTTTCCCAAGCAAACTTCATTTGGTTGAATGCTGCAATAACTAATGACTCCTATTGGAGTCAACAATGGGGGCTTAAATATAGTTCTTCGTATGGCATTGATATTGAGTCAGCTTGGATCATAACAACGGGTAGCCCGAATGTCCGAGTTGCAGTGATAGATGAAGGTGTTGAGTTGCTACACCCCGATCTACGAAACAATGTGTTGCCAGGATATAACGCCACAGGCTCAGGTGTCAGTGCTGGTGCACCTCTTTCAAACAAGGATTGGCACGGCACTGTAGTCGCCGGTGTGATTGCCGCAGAGCAAAATAACAGCATTGGGATTTCAGGAGTTGCGCCCAATTGTAAGATAGTGCCAGTGAGAGTAAAAAATGCCCACGGCGAGTATAAGCCAGCTGATATAGCTAATGGGATTAACTGGGTTGCGAATAACAGTAAAGCTGAAGTTATCAACATCTCATTGGCGGGCTCGCATGATGCAGAAGTCAATACGGCCATTAAGAACGCTTTGAGTAAGGGTTGTGTCGTCGTCGCGGGTTCGGGTAACAACAACTCTTCATCGGTTAAGTTTCCTGCAAATGTGGCTGGCGTGATCGCTGTAGGAGCAATTAAGCAAAATGGTACTCGGCTCGGAGACTCCAATTACGGTTCAGCGTTGGATGTGGTGGCTCCGGGTGAACGAATTCCAACGACATACGTAGGTTCGGATTATGCGTATGCCAATCAAACATCCATAGCTACCCCTCACGTTTCCGGCATTGCTGCTCTTATGTTGTCGGCTTACCCTAATATGACTCGCCAGCAGGTCGAGGAGGCCATCACAAAATCGGCGACTAAACTCAGCGCTTATTTCCCGTCCTACGCAACAGGTTCTTCCCGTCATAACGAGGTCGGCTACGGGCTTGCCAACGCATTTCAGGCGCTCTGTTTTCCTCTTGAAATTTCCGGGAAATCCGACGTTTGGTCTGATGTCGATTACGCATATTCTGTTGGTGCTCCTCCTGCCGGAATGCGTTTTGCGTTCTGGCAGGTGACTCCGAATAGTTATACGGCGACCGGCAGTATGGATTCGCGCAATCTGAATATCAAGTTCAATACTCCGGGTACATATACACTTACCGCCCTCTTCCAAGTATCCCATATGCTCATTCAGATGAGAAAATCAGTGCATGTTGCCATTCAACCTCCCTCGATCTCTTGCGGTGGTGGTCAGCGGCTTCAGGGTGTTGACTACGAGCGTGTTATGCAGGGGATGTACTTCATATCCTGTCTTTTGGGTCACACCCGGCAGTACGGCTTATTTCGGGGTTGATGGCGGCGGGAATCCGGGCGAGACTTACGAGTGGGATTGCCCCTACCTTCCGCCCTACACCAGTACCGACCGTTATTTCGGACTTGGCACTGACCCGTACTCCGGCCCGATGCTCTACCCGGTTAAGTGCCGTGCCCACAAAAACGGCTTAATTTCCGATTGGACAACGGTTTACCTCTACGTCGCCAACCAACTCCCCCAACCCTACAACTCCCCGCTGGAGGAACCGGAACCCGAAATCTCGGAATAAACTACAAAAGAAGAGGCGCTCCGAGAGAGCGCCTCTTCTTTCATTCTAATCCTCTTCAGCACACATCTCCGCCGTGTGCTCCCTTCGACATTCCTGCTGGCGTCGGGCTCTTTTTAGCCGAGACCTTCGCTGCAGTTTTCGTAGCGACCTTTGCTTTCGTGACCGCCGCACCCTTCCCCGCACCTGCCCCCGCCTTCGTAGGCGGGAACGCTGCTTTCACTTCTGCTGCTTTCTTTGCTTTTTCTTCTTTTCCAGCCTTCCACTCCTGCCACGATAGCTTTTGCGTCCTTCGTCAGACCCGCATTAAATTTTTCCTTGGTGCGCACTGCACACCCACAGCTCTTCTTTTCCATCGTTACTTGTTTTTAGTTGAACATTTCCGTCCTCCCGAATAACAAATAACGTACCAAAAGTCGCAGCCCCTCCCCAGCCCCCGCTCCTCCCGCACCCCTCAGCTCAGCCCCCCCTTCACCTTATAAAACTCGTCCTCGCTCCTCTGTCATACTCCGGCGCCGGCCCTCCCAACAACGCAACTATGCTCTTCGCCGCATTCCTCACCGCCTGTAGCCCCTCCTCGTCTCCCTCTGCTTCTCCCGCCGCACCCCCGTGCACCACACTCCAGTACGTCGATCCTGCAATGGCCATATTGGCTATCGTCAGATAGTAGTTCAGCCCTGCCCAGGCGGCCGTTCCTCCCGAGCGCCTCACCGCTACTACTGCTGCTCCTACCTTTCCCGTAAACAGCCCTCCGTTTGCTCCTGCTACATAGAATGCCCTGTCACAGAAGCTCTTCATCGTTCCTCCTATTCCCGCGAAGTGCACTGGCGAGCCCAACACGATCCCATCCGCTTTCGCCATCTTTTCTATTGCCTCGTTCACTCCGTCTCCTGTTACGATGCACCTTCTGTCCTTGTTTCTTCCACAGGCTCCGCAGGCTTGACATCCTCTTATCAGCCTTCCTCCCACGTGTATTATCTCCATCTCTGCTCCCGCCGCGGCCATCTCGCCCGCCATCTCCCTCAAGGCCAATGCTGTGTTTCCGTCCGCTCTCGGACTTCCGTTAATTCCGATAATTTTCATACTGTTCCGTATTTTGGAATTGATAAACTTCCACGCCTCCTATCCCCACCTTTCCTTCGATGCTTCCCTCGGCCCCCACTTCTGCATACTCCGCCTCCACCTTCGTCGGATAGATGAACCTCACTGCCTTGTCCGGACTCCTGTAGACCGCATACTTCGCTTCCACCCTCCATATTTCGTACCTGCTCTGGCTCACTGTTTCCGTCCTCGTCACCAAGCCGCTTGCTTCGCTCACCCACAGCATTGTTTGGAAGCTGTCGTCCGTATTCCTGAATTTATCGAAATACGGCTTTATCACCAGGAACACATTCTGCCCTTCGTCCCGTCCTCTGTACTTCATCACCATTCCTCTGTTGCTCGCTTCCGCTCCATCCAGTTGTACCGCCCTTTCTGCTATTCCCTTCACCAACAGTATTTGCCTCTGTACCTTCCACATTTGCATCGAGTCTGCTTCCACATCCGGCACTAACGTAAACGTATCCGCCGCCACCGAATTCAACTGCGCTCCCGGTACGTGATTTCTCTCATACCGCCCTTTCGACTTCCACGGATTCTCTCCCGTGAACTCCATCTCGTATTCTCCCCTGAACCCTACTCCCCAGCTGTGGGTTGGAATCTTGTCCACATACCTTCTCCATAGCCTCTTCGAGCGGTCTTTCGCCGTCACCACCACCTCTTCTATCACATTCGGCACCAGTTCCAGCTCCACTACCGATCCTCCCGGTAAGCTTCCGTCCCACACTACCGGTACGCTCTCCATTCCCACAAAACTCGCCGCCAGCCTGTCTCCCTCCTTCAGTTTTCTCGCCGCCACCCACGCTTGTCCCGTCGAGTCTGCCATCGCTTGGAACGCTCCGTTTATGGTCACATACGCATACCCGACTCGTTCTCCGTTCGTCGTCGCGACCCTCACCCTGTAGTCCGCCACCGTCCCTTGTGCTCCCGCCTGCCCCGCGACCAGCACCGTCAAAATCAAAAAAAGAAACTTCCTCATAATCTCATTTCCATAATTCCGGTACTGCTCCCGACATATCTTCCTCTCCCCACCTCTCTCCGATTACATCCAGTATCCTCATCAGTTCTTCCACCTCGTTTTCCGTCACCAGTTTCAGCCTCGTCTCCTTGAAGTTGGTTAGCCCCTTGAAGTAGCACGACAGATGCCTTCTCATCTCCAACACTCCTCCTCTTTCTCCCTTCACCTCGACCGATTTCGCCAGGTGCTTCTTCGCAATTTCCACTCTCTCCGCCACCCCCGGCTGGGGCAGAAGTTCTCCTGTCTCCAAATAGTGCTTTATCTCTTTGAATATCCACGGCCTCCCGTACGTCGCTCTTCCTATCATCACTCCGTCCACTCCCCATCTTTCGAACGCCTCGCGAGCCAATTCCGGCCCCGAAATATCTCCATTTCCGATTACCGGTATCCTCATCTCCTCGTTCGCCTTCACGGCTCCTATCAGTGTCCAGTCTGCTTCTCCCCTGTACATTTGGGCTCTCGTTCGCCCGTGTATCGTCAGTGCCGCAATCCCCACATCCTGCAACCGTAAGGCTATCTCTTCTATGTTCTTCGTTTCCTCATCCCAGCCCAGCCTCGTCTTCACCGTCACTGGTACTCCTCCCGCTGCTTCCACTACCCGCCGCGTCATTTCCACCATCTTGTCCGGCTCTCTCATCATTCCGCTTCCTGCTCCCCGGCCCGCAATCTTCTTCACCGGACATCCGAAATTGATATCTATCACATCCGGCCCCGCATCTCTGGCCATCCTCGCTGCTTCTGCCATCGGCTCCACCAAGTGGCCATATATCTGTATTCCTATCGGTCGTTCGTCCTCTGTTATCGCAAGCTTTGCCACCGACTTTGCCGCATCCCTTATCAGCCCGTCCGAGGAGATAAATTCCGTGTACATCATATCGGCTCCATACTCCTTGCACATCCACCTGAACGAGGCGTCCGTCACATCCTCCATCGGCGCCAGCAGTAGTGGCTTCTCTCCTAAATCCAGCTTCCCTATCTTCATTGGCTGCAAAAGTACAAATTTTCGTTATCTTTTGTTTATCTTTGCGTCCACTATGAACACTGAAAAAATCCTCCTTCGTGCCGTTTCCGATTCGGTCAATTCCCTATACGGCGTCTCCGACCCTGCTCTGGTTCAGATCCAGAAAACTCGTAAGGAGTTCACCGGCGACTACACCCTCGTGGTGTTTCCCCTCTTGAAATCCAGCCGCCTTTCTCCCGACGCGACTGCTTCTGCCATCGGCGAACACCTCGTCGCCCACAACCCCGACATCGAATCGTTCAACGTCATCAAGGGCTTTCTCAACATCTCCCTCACGCCTGCCTTCTGGGCTGCTCGCTTTTCCGAACTCTCCTCCGACTCCGATTTCGGACAAGCCGCAAGAACCGGCCGCCGCGTTATGGTCGAGTACTCTTCTCCCAATACTAATAAGCCTCTCCACCTCGGCCACATCCGTAATAACCTTCTCGGCTTCTCTGTTGCCGAGATCCTTAAGAAATGCGGTAACGAGGTCTTGAAGGCTAACCTGGTTAACGACCGCGGTATCCATATCTGTAAAAGTATGCTCGCCTGGCAGTTGTTCGGCGATGGCGAGACTCCTCAGAGTTCCGGCCTTAAGGGCGACCACCTCGTTGGTAAATATTACGTTCGCTTCAACGACGAGCTCAAAAAAGACCCCTCCCTGACCGACCGCGCTCAACAGATGCTTCGCCTCTGGGAGGCTGGCGATCCCGCTACAACCGAGCTTTGGCTCACTATGAACGGTTGGGTTTACGACGGCTTCGACGCGACCTACAAGCGCCTCGGCGTCGACTTCGACCGTATGTACTACGAGTCTCAGACCTACCTTCTCGGTAAGGCTCTCGTCGAGGAGGGTCTCTCCAAGGGGATATTTTACCGCCGCGATGATGGTTCTGTTTGGTGCGACCTCACCTCCGACGGCCTCGACGAGAAACTTCTTCTTCGCGCCGACGGTACTTCCGTATATATGACCCAGGATCTCGGTACCGCCTACCGCCGTTTCACCGACGAAAAGCTCGACGCTCTGATCTACGTTGTCGGTAACGAACAGAACTACCACTTTCAGGTTCTCAAACTTATCCTCAAGAAACTTGGTTACTCTTGGGCGGACGCCATTTTCCACCTCTCTTACGGTATGGTCGAGCTTCCGGAGGGTAAGATGAAGTCTCGCGAGGGGACCGTCGTCGACGCCGACGACCTCATCGAGGCTATGGTCTCCGAGGCTCGCGATATGTCGGCCGAGCTCGGTAAGCTCGACGGCCTGAGTGCCTCCGAAGCCGCGGATATCGCTGAGATGGTTGGCCTGGGCGCTCTCAAATACTTCATCCTCAAGGTCGATCCTCGTAAGACAATGTTGTTTGACCCTCGCGAGTCCATCGACTTCAACGGTAACACCGGGCCTTTCATCCAGTACACCCACGCTCGTATCCGCTCTGTCCTCCGTAAGGCCGCCGACTCCGGAGTCGACCTCACCGCTCCCGCCCCCGCCCCCGCCACATACCTTCCCGCGGAATTAGAACTTATCAAGACTCTTTCCGACTTTCCCGAGATCGTCCTCTCTGCTGGCGAAAACTTTTCTCCGTCTGTAATCGCTGCTTTCGCTTACGACCTCGCTAAGATGTATAACGGTTACTACCACGACCACTCTATCCTTCGCGAGTCCGACCTTGCCGCCCGCGCTTTTCGCCTTCGCCTCTCTGGTCAGGTCGCCGCCACTATCAAATCGGCAATGTCTCTTCTGGGCATTTCCGTTCCCGAACGTATGTAAAGTATAAAAATATGACCCAGGAAGAACTCTTCAAGAAACTTATCGCCCACTCCAAGGAGTACGGATTCATTTTCCCGTCGTCCGAGATATACGACGGCCTTAGTGCTGTTTACGATTACGGCCAGATGGGCGTTGAGCTCAAGAACAACATCAAGGCTTATTGGTGGGAGGCAATGACTCGCCTTCGCGAGAATATCGTCGGTATCGACGCGGCCATCTTTATGCACCCTCGTACTTGGGAGGCATCCGGTCACGTGGGGGCTTTCAACGACCCGTTGATCGACAATAAGGACTCTAAGAAACGTTACCGTGCCGACGTTCTGCTCGAGGAGCATATCGCCAAACTCGAAGATAAGATCGAGAAGGAAGTGGAAAAGGCTCGTAAACGCTTCGGTGACTCCTTCGACGAAGCCCAGTACCGTTCCACTTCACCGAAAGTTGCCGAGCTCCAGTCTCAAAAAGACTCCATCAACTCTCGTATGGTCACTGCCCTCAACAGTGGCGACCTTGCCGAGTTGCGCCAGATCATTGTCGACGCCGACATCGTCGATCCTGTCTCCGGTACTCGTAACTGGACCGACGTCCGCCAGTTCAACCTGATGTTCGACACCCGTATAGGCTCTGTTGCCGAGGGTGCTAACACTATTTACCTCCGGCCCGAGACTGCTCAGGGTATCTTCGTCAACTTCCTCAACGTCCAGAAGACCGGACGTATGAAGATACCATTCGGTATTGCTCAGATTGGTAAGGCTTTTCGTAACGAGATCGTTGCCCGCCAGTTCATCTTCCGTATGCGCGAGTTCGAGCAGATGGAGATGCAGTTCTTCGTTCGTCCCGGCGAGGAGATGCACTGGTATGAGTACTGGAAAGAGTTTCGTATGCGTTGGCACCGTACGCTCGGCTTCGGCGATGCTATGTACCGCTTCCACGATCACGAGAAATTGGCCCATTACGCAAACGCTGCTGCCGACATCGAGTTTCGTTTTCCGTTCGGTTTCAAGGAGGTCGAGGGTATCCACTCTCGTACGGACTTCGATCTCTCTCAGCACCAGACCTTTTCCGGTCGTAAGATCCAGTACTTCGACCCCGAGTCTGGCGAGAGTTACGTTCCTTTCGTCGTCGAGACGTCTATCGGACTCGACCGGATGTTCCTCCAGATTCTCTCTGCCGCTTATGCCGAGGAATCCCTCGATGGTGGCGACTCTCGTGTCGTTCTTCGTATTCCCGCTCCTCTTGCTCCCGTTAAGGTTGCTGTGCTCCCTCTTGTCAAAAAAGACGGCCTTCCCGAGATCGCCCGTAGTATCATCGACTCTCTCAAGTTCGACCACAACGTACAGTACGACGAGAAGGACTCCATCGGTAAACGTTACCGCCGCCAAGACGCTATCGGTACTCCCTTCTGCGTCACCGTCGACCACCAAAGCGCCGAGGACTGTACCGTTACCATCCGCCGCCGCGACTCTATGGAACAGATGCGCGTTGCCATCTCTGACATCCCCTCCCTGATCAATAAAGAAGCAGGGCTTCGCACCCTGCTCGAAAAGTTGGTTTGACCCCCCCCGGTTTTTGAGGTGCGAAGCGGATTCGAACCGCTGTAGCAGGTTTTGCAGACCTGAGCCTAGCCACTCGGCCATCGCACCAATCGGGTGGCAAAGATAGTAATAAAAAACGTTTAACAAATAGTTGTAATGATGAAAACGGTTAAAAACTTGATGCTTTTCGTAGCGCTTCTCGCTGCCTGCCTGGCTTCTGCCCAGTCTCTTCCTCCCTACCTCGATCCTTCCGCTCCTCTCGAGCAGCGTATTGAGGACGCTCTGTCTCGTATGACCCTTGAGGAGAAGGTTGCTATGTGCCACGCTCAGTCCAAGTTTTCTTCTCCCGGGGTTCCTCGTCTGGGTATTCCCGAGAATTGGATGACCGACGGGCCTCACGGTATCCGCGCCGAGGTTTTGTGGGACGAGTGGAACACCGCCGGGCAGACTAACGACGCTTGTATTGCTTTTCCCGCCCTCACCGCTTTGGCTGCTTCCTGGAACCCCGCTATCGCCTCCCTTTACGGTATCTCTATCGGTCAGGAGGCTCGTTACCGTAATAAGAACGTGCTCCTTGGTCCCGGGGTCAATATCTACCGTACTCCTCTCAACGGCCGTAACTTCGAATATATGGGCGAGGATCCTTTCCTTGCTTCCTCGATGGTTGTTCCTTACGTCCAGGGTGTCCAGTCCAACGGCGTTGCTGCTTGCGTCAAACACTTCGCTTTGAACAATCAGGAAGTCAACCGCCACACTGTTGACGTTGTTGTCGACGACCGGGCTCTTTACGAGATCTACCTTCCTGCTTTCCGCGCTGCTGTTCAAGAGGGTGGTGCTTGGGCTATTATGGGCTCTTATAACCGTTACCGTGGCCAGTGGGCTTGCCAGAACGAGTACTTGCTCAACGACATCCTTCGCGGTGAATGGGGCTTCGACGGGGTTGTTGTTTCCGATTGGGGTGGTGTTAACGACACTCGGCAGGCTATCTTCAACGGGCTCGATATGGAGTTCGGTACTTGGACGGACGGCCTCTCCGAGGGTGTTAGCGACGCTTATAGCCAATACTTCCTTGCCGACCCTTTCCTTGCTCTTCTTCGCTCCGGCGAGGTTCCTGTTTCCGCTGTCGATAATAAGGTTCGTAACATCCTTCGCCTCGCTTTTCGCACCACAATGAACCCCGACCGTCCGTTTGGTTCTTTCGCTTCTCCCGAGCACGGTAACGCCGGCCTCCGTATCGCCCAGGAGGGTATCGTTCTTCTCAAGAACGACTCCTCGACCCTTCCCATCGCACTCGACTCCGCCAAAAAGATCGTTGTCATCGGCGAGAATGCCGTCAAACAGATGACTGTCGGCGGCGGCTCGTCGTCCCTTAAAGTTAAATACGAAATCTCTCCTCTTGCCGGTATCCAAGCCCGCGTGGGCTCCGCCGCTTCCGTCACTTTTGTTCGCGGTTACGTTGGCGAGGATGCTGGTGCTCAGGACGGTATCTCTTCTGGTCAGGATCTTTCCGATTCTCGCTCTCCTCAGCAGCTCACTGCCGAGGCTGTTGCTGCTGCTCGCGAGGCCGACTTTGTTATCTTCGTCGGCGGACTGAATAAGAACGCCGGCCAGGATTGCGAGGGTGGCGACCGCGCTTCTCTCGGGCTTCCTTACGGTCAGGATCACCTCATCTCCGAGCTCGCTCGCGCCAACCGTAACCTTGCCGTCGTTATCATCTCCGGTAACGCTGTTTCGATGCCTTGGGTCGACTCTGTTCCCTCGATAGTTCAGGGTTGGTACCTCGGTTCGGAGGCTGGTAACGCTCTTGCGTCTGTTCTCTTCGGCGACGTCAATCCGTCCGGTAAATTGCCTTTCACGTTTCCTGCCGGCCTCGAGGACGTTGGCGCTCACTCGGTCGGCGAATACCCCGGCGGCGATTCCGAGACTTACCACGAGGGTATCTTCGTTGGTTACCGTTGGGCCGACCGCCGTAAGATCCGGCCTCTGTTCAGCTTTGGTCACGGCCTTAGTTACACGACTTTCGCGTACGGCCGCGCTTCTGTTGACAGCAAAGAGATCGGCCCCGACGGTTCTCTCACCGTTACCGTTCCCGTCACCAATACCGGTTTTCGTGCCGGTTCCGAGATCGTCCAGTTGTACATTTCCGATTTGAAGTGTTCTCTTCCTCGTCCTGTTAAGGAGTTGAAGGGATTCGACAAGATTTTCCTTGCTCCGGGCGAGACTCGCACGGTCTCCTTCACTCTCGATCGTTCGGCTCTTTCGTTCTTCGATCCGGTGCTTCACGAGTGGGTTGCCGAGCCCGGCGACTTCGAGGTTTTGATCGGCGCTTCGTCTTCCGACATTCGCTCTCGTGTCGGGTTCAAATTGCATCGTTGACGGGTTCCAAGTGTAAAAATTTTTTACACGAGTGTCAAATTTTTTTACACTTTTGGAAATTACCTCGCTGGTAGCGAGAACGTGAATTCCAGGCCTCCTAACTGGCTGTTGCTCACTGTAATGGTTCCTCCGTGCAGTTCCACTGTGTTCTTCACAATGGATAGCCCCAGCCCGGAGCCTCCTGTTGCCCTCGTGCGGCCGTCGTTTACCCTGTAAAACCGCTCGAAAAGCCTCTCCAGATGGGTTTCGTCGGGTATTCCGGCTCCCGTGTCTGCAAAAGTGAACCTCACCATCGGACCTCCCTTATCCACCGCCGTTATGTTTATTTGTATGTCTTCTCCGGCGTGTGCTATCACGTTGTCTGTCAGGTTCTTAAACACCGAATATAATAGGCTTTCGTTGCCTCTCAGCACTAATCCTTCGGGTATATCTGTCCTGAAAATTATATTTTTGTCCGCCAACGCTCCCGCCGCGTCGTAGCGCACCTTCTCAAGTAGTTGATTCGCAGCCACTTCCACGAATTCGAACGCACCCTGCTTCTCGTCTATTCGCGCCAACAGGGTCATATCCGAGATTAGTTCCGACAGCGTATGTGTCTGACCATAAGCCCTATGCAGATACTCTTCTCGTTTTTCACGATTGAGACCCTTGTTGCTTAGTACTATTTCCAGAAATCCTCTTATGCTCGTCACCGGTGTTCTTAATTCGTGCGCTATGTTTCCCGTCATTTCTTGTTTCAGTCGGCGGGTTTGGTCACGAATTTCGATTTGTCGGGCTCGTTCGGCCGTGTTTCCCACCCGCCGCCCGACAAGGAAACAGATCAGTCCGACGACGCAAACCACGGCGGTAAAAACAATGATCTGGACACTCATCTTATTCAGGATTAAAGCGATAGCCGTAGCCTGTGCGCGATGAGATCCACGATGCGTGGGCGCCCATTTTCTTGCGCAGGCGGGTGATGTGAACGTCGATGGTTCGTTCGGTGGTGTAGGGTGCGTCCCTCCATAGACGCTCGATGATCTCCTCGCGGGAGAAGAGTCGCGCGGGACTGGAAGCGAGCAGGGCGAGGATCTCGAACTCGGTCTTAGTCAGAGATATGCGTTCGCAGTCGATGAACAGTTCCTTGGTTTGGAGGTTGAGCGTGACGTCCTCGATCACGAGTTTGTCGCCTGGCTCCTCGTTACCTTTTTTCTCGCCGCCGCCTTTGCCGCCGCGTTTCAAAACCGCCTTCACGCGAGCGGATACCTCCTTGAGAGAGAACGGTTTGGAGATGTAATCGTCGCCGCCGACAGAGAATCCGGTGAGCATATCGTTCTCGGTGTCCTTGGCGGTGAGGAAGATGATAGGGATGGTGTTACCTTTGGCGCGCAGTCGCTCGGCGAGATGGTAGCCGCTCATACCGCCCATCATAACGTCCAAAAGAATTAGTGCGTGTTTATCGTTGAGCCGTTCGAGCGCCTCCTCGGCCGAGGAGACCGTGTCGACCTTGTAACCCTCGCTGGCGAGGTTGAACGAGAGAATCTCGAGGATGTCGCGCTCGTCGTCGACTATGAGAATACGTTTCTTCATCGCCCAAAGGTAGCGATAAATTGTTACATTCTGGTTAAAAGCGCTTTGCAGATCTTACGGGCGAACGACGGGCCGTTGTAGATCATCCCGGTGTAGATCTGCACAAGGTCGGCCCCGGCGTCGAGCATCGCAATGGCGTCGGAGGGTGTCATAACCCCGCCGGTACCGATGATGGGGTAGGAGAGGCCGATCTTGGAGCGGACGTAACGGATGGTCTCAAGGGCGCGGGAGGTGAGAGGCCCGCCGCTGAGGCCGCCTTTACCGATGGCATCGAGCCGCTTACGGGAGATGTGGAGCCCTTCGCGGGAGGTGGTGGTGTTGGTTGCGACCACGCCGTCGACCAGAGTGTCGGTCACAATGCGCAAAACGCCGTCGAGAGCCTCCTGTTCGAGGTCGGGAGAGATCTTGACGAGGATAGGTTTATAGGTGTCCTGGCCCTGACGAAATTCGAGCAGGGGAGAGACGATCGAAAGAAGGTAGTCGGTAGTCTGGAGGCTGGCGAGGCCAGCTACGTTGGGGCAGGAGACGTTAACGACGAAGTAGTCGCCAAGCTCGTAAAGGCGGCGGAACAATTTGAGGTAATCGCCTGGGGCCTGGTCGTTAGGAGTGAGGGTGTTTTTACCGATGTTGATACCGACGATAGGGCGTTTACGGTCGCCGCGAGCACGAAGGTTCTCGGCAGCAGATTCCATACCGAAGTTGTTGAAGCCCATACGATTGATAATAGCGCGATCCTTGGGAAGGCGGAAGAGCCGAGGGCGGGGATTACCGGGCTGGGGAAGGGGAGTGACGGTACCTATCTCGACGAATCCGAATCCAAGAAGGCCGAGTTCGCGAAAAACGCGGGCGTCCTTGTCGAACCCGGCAGCCATACCGACGGGGTTGGGAAAGCGCATACCGAGAACCTCGCGCTCCAAGCGGGGATCGGAGAGAGTGAACATTCTACGGAGCAGCTCGCGAAGGCCGGGAGTGCGACCGGCGATACGAAGAGCCCCGACAGTCCAATGGTGAACACGCTCGGCGCCGAAGCGAAACAACAGGGGGCGGATTAATCCTTTGTACATAAGCCTTTTTCTTTAGCCAAACGCTCCATCAGAGAGAATGCAGCGGAGTATTCGTTGGGAATCTCGCCGTCGAGGATAGCGTTCTTGATGATCTCCTTAATCTCGCCGACGACAGCAGAAGGAGGAATGTCGTAAGTCTGCATAATGATGTCGCCGGTGATGGGAGGCTGGAAGTTACGGATACGATCCTTCTCCTCGATCTCGGCCATCTTGAGTCGAACCAACTGGAAGTTAGAGAGGTAACGACGAACCTTGGCGTCGTTACCGGAAGTGATGTCGGCCTCGCAAAGGGTCATCAGAGCCTCCACGTCGTCACCAGCCTCGAACAGAAGCCGGCGAACAGCGCTGTCGGTGACCTCGTCCTCGGAGAGAACGATAGGGCGAAGGTGAAGGAAGACGAGCTTCTGGACGAACTTCATAGGAGCGTCAAGAGGCAGGCGAAGGCGCCGAAAAATACGGGAAACCATCTTGGAACCGACGACCTCGTGCTGGTGGAAAGTCCAACCGGCGCGCGGGTCGTATTGTTTGGTGGCGGGTTTACCGATGTCGTGAAGAAGAGCAGCCCAACGAAGCCAGAGGTCGTCTGATTTCAGGGCGACGTTGTCGAGCACCTTGAGAGTATGGACAAAGTTGTCCTTATGAGCGTTAGCGCCGCGGCGATCGACGCCTTTGAGGGCCGTGAGCTCGGGAAAGATAAGAGGCAAAAGTCCGGAAGCATCCAACATATTGAGACCCATCGAGGGAACGGGAGAGAGAAGGATCTTGTTGAGTTCGGAAACGATGCGCTCGACGGAGACGATCTCGATACGGGGTGCGTTACGGCGAATAGCCTCGAAAGTCTCGTCCTCAATGTCGAACCCGAGCTGGGAAGCAAAACGAACAGCCCGCATCATACGCAACGGGTCGTCCGAAAAAGTGACGTCGGGGTCGCGAGGAGTACGGATAGTGTGGTACTCCAAATCCTCCATACCGCCGAAAGGGTCGACAAGAGAACCGAAATCAGCAGAGTTGAGAGACCAGGCGAGAGCGTTGATGGTGAAGTCGCGGCGAAGTTGGTCGTCCTCCAAGGTGCCGGGCTCGCAGGAGGGTTTACGGGAGTCCGCGGAGTAAGACTCGCGGCGAGCCCCAACGAACTCGACCTCCACGCCTTTATAACGAAGCATAGCGGTGCCGAAGGTCTTGAAGATCTGGACCCCGGTCTTGAGGCGGCGGCCAAGCTCCTCGGCAACGGCCGTGGCATCCCCTATGACGACGACGTCGATGTCGGTCGAAGGGCGGTGGAGGTAATAGTCGCGAACAAATCCACCGATCACGAAAGCCCGAAGCCCGCGCTCATCAACAAGGCGGGAGATCTCGCGAAAAACAGGAATTCGAGGTAGAGTTTGATGGTGCGTTGGAGGCCAAGGTAAAGGGCGTCGGAGATGAGAGCGTGGCCGATGGAAACCTCGTCGAGCCAGGGGATCGACTGAGCGAAAAAGCGCAGGTTGTCGAGGTTGAGGTCGTGGCCGGCGTTAAGGCCGAGGCCCAGTTGTTGGGCTTGGCGGGCGGCGGCGAGGTAGGGAGCGATTGCGGACTGGGGGTCGGAGGGAAATATGCGGGCGTAGGACTCGGTGTAGAGCTCCACGCGGTCGGCACCACAAGCAGCAGCCCCGGAAACCATCTCGGGGGAAGGGTCGACGAAGACAGAAACGCGGATACCGGCATCCTTGAATCGAGAAGTCACGTCGCGAAGGAAGTCGGCCGCCGAGAGAGTGTCCCAACCAGCGTTGGAAGTAATAGCCCCGACGGCGTCGGGAACAAGGGTCACCTGAGAAGGCCGGGTCGCGAGGACAAGCTCGACGAAGCGAGGCTCGAGGGGATTACCCTCGATGTTGAACTCGGTGGAGACAACACAGGCAAGGTCGCGGACGTCGGAGTAACGGATGTGGCGCTCGTCGGGACGGGGATGGACGGTGATACCCTGAGCACCGAAACGCTCGGCAGCAAGGGCCGCATCGACCACCGAAGGAAGGTCGCCCCCGCGAGAATTGCGCAGAACAGCCACCTTATTTATGTTGACGCTTAGGTTTGTCATTATTTTACGTATCTTTACGGCGCGAAGTTACGAAAACTTTATGAAAATTTTTATCTACTGCCGTCCGCGAAACTACACCACAGAGGAGACACTGAGGTGGTTCGTGTGTGCGCTGGAGAAGTGTGGAATGCCCTGGGTGGTCAACAGAGAGTATGTCGATTTTGTGAGAGAAAAGGTGGGAATGGAACTACCGGGGTATGACAGATTGACGCAAGGAGATGTGGAACAGGGAGCCGTGGTGGTGTCGATAGGAGGAGACGGGACGCTACTGGATGCAGTGAGGCTGCTGGGAGGATTACCGGTACCGATACTGGGAGTGAATGCGGGAAGGCTGGGGTTCCTGGCGGGGCTGCTACCGAGGCATTTTGTGGAAGCACTAAGGCAGATAAGAGAAGGAGAGCACATCATAGAGGAGAGGGCAATGATAGAAGTGAGCGGAGATTTCCCGGAGCCGGGGCCGGAGTTCCCGTCGGCGCTGAACGAGTTTACACTACACAGGCACACGAGCGATATGGTGGAAGTGACGGCGTGGTGCGATGGGCACCTGCTGGCAACGATCAGGGGAGACGGAGTGATAATCTGCACGCCGACGGGATCGACAGCCTACTCGCTGAGCGCGGGAGGACCGATAGTGACGCCGGACTGCAACTGTTTCGTGTTGTCGGGAATAGCAGCGCACAACTTCTCGATAAGGCCGCTGGTGGTACCCGACACCTCGAATGTGGAACTGGAAGTGAGAACGAGAGGGAAGGAAGTGTTGGCTTCGATTGACAACAACTCGTTTCTGGTGGGCGACGGAGCAAGATTCGGAATCAAAAAGTCGAAATATTCAGCTTTTTTAGCACAAGTGCAAAATATATCCTTCTACGATACGTTACGTGACAGAGTTATGTGGGGTTTGGATAAACGCGACAAAACATTACCTTTGCACTCTTGAAAATGAGTCAGACTGCCGCAATACCTAACCACGTTGCCCTAATTATGGACGGAAACGGCCGGTGGGCAGCATCCAGAGGCCACGAAAGAACCTGGGGCCACGCGGCAGGAGCGGAAAGTGTGAGAGCCTGCATAAAGGGAGCTTTGGTGGCGGGAGTGAGGTGGCTGACGTTTTATGCGTTCTCGACGGAGAACTGGAAGAGGCCGGCGGAAGAGGTGGAAGGATTGATGGAACTGTTGTGTGACAGCATCGTGAAGGAGACCCCGGAACTGGTGGAGCAAGGAGTGAGAGTGGTGGTGATAGGAGCGAGAGGAGCACTGTCGGAAAAGGTGAGGAGGCTCTTGGAAGAGATGGAAGAGCAGACGAAGGGAGGAGAGAAGCTGACGGCGGTGTTGGCAATAAACTACAGCGGAAGAGCAGAGATAACGAGGGCAGCCTCGGCCTTGGCAGCAGAAGCGATGGGAGGGGAGCTATCGCCGGTGATGATAACGGCAGAAACATTTGCAGCGCAACTCTACACGGCAGGAATGCCAGACCCGGACTTGGTGATAAGGACGGGAGGAGAGAAGAGGCTGAGCAACTTTTTGTTATGGCAAGCAGCATACGCAGAACTGTATTTCACAGATGTGATGTGGCCCGACTTTAATGAAGACCAATTTAGAGAGGCTCTCGACGACTACGGACGAAGAGAGAGAAGATTCGGTAAAATCCGGTAAATGAAGCGACTACTTTTTTTAATTCTGGCAATAATGCCGCTCGCAACCAGTGCGCAAAGTCCAACCGACTCGCTGAGAATGATGGACTACGATGCGCCGCGGGACTATGTGGTGAGCGGAGTGAACATCCACGGAAACAGGTACTACCCCGAGGAAATTATGCGCTCGGCGATAGGAATGGCTGCGGGAGATACGATCACGCTACCGGGAGACTATGCAGCCCAAGCAATCGAAAAGGTGTGGAAGATGAGGTACTACTCAGATGTGGATATCATCACCACGCCGAGGGGAGACTCGGTGGCGATAGATGTCTACTTGACGGAGAGGCCGAGGGTGGTGAGGTGGCGCTACGAGGGAATACGAAAGCAAGAGAGCACCGATCTGGCGGAAGCATTGAGGCTGAGGCCGGGAAACGAACTATCGGACTACATACTGGACAGAAGCAAGTTCCAAATAGAAGACTTCTTCTCGGACAAAGGGTTCAGGAATGCGAAGGTCGAGGCAAGGATAGAGAACGACTCGCTGATTAACAATGCGGTCAACATTACCTTCGTGATAGACAAAGGGCACAAGGTGAGGATCGGGAAAGTGAACTTCGCGGGAAACCAAAACTTCAAGGACAGGAGGCTACAGAGAACCTTCAAGAAGACAAACCCGGTGAGCATAAACTTCTTCAAGAGCAACAAGTTCAAGGAAGAAGACTATGCAGCGGACAAAGAACTGCTGTTGGATTTCTACAACTCGAAGGGATACAGAAATGCGATGATAGTACGCGATTCGATCTATCCGATCAACGAGAAGAGGATGGGAATAGATATCGCCTTGGAAGAGAGCAACAAGTTCTACTACAGGAATGTGAGCTGGGTGGGGAATACCATCTACTCGACAACGATGCTGGATGAGTTACTGGGAGTGGAGAAGGGAGCAACGTATGACAGAAAGACACTTCACAAGAGGCTGGGAGTGGGCAGAGAGCCGAACATAGAAGACAACTCGACCATAACGGCGCTGTATCAGAACAAAGGATATTTGATGTCGGCGATAGAACCGGCAGAAATTGTCGTGGGAACGGATTCGCTCGACCTGGAGATCAAGATATTCGAAGGAGAACCGTTTACGATAAACAACGTGGGGATTACCGGCAACGAGAGGGTGAACGACTATGTGATAAGGAGAGAGCTGTCGACGTATCCGGGAGAATTGTACAGCAGAGAGCTCATTATGAGCACGATATACAGGCTGGGAAGTATGAACCACTTCAACCCGGAAGCAATCGCACCGGATATTCAACCGGTGACGAACAACCTGGTAGACATATCTTGGCAACTGGAAGAACAACCATCGGACAAAGTGGACGTGTCGGGAGGATGGGGAGCAGGAATGTTTGTGGGATCGGTGGGATTGGAACTGAACAACCTGTCGCTAAGAAACTTCTTCAAGAAGGGAGAGTGGAGGCCGTATCCGCAAGGGCAGAACCAACAACTGGCGATTAGGGGACAGACCAACGGGCAATACTACGGAGCATTGTCGGTGAGCTTCACCGAACCGTGGCTGGGAGCAAAGAGGCCACATTCGCTGACAGTGAGCGGCTACTACTCGGCAGAAAGCAATGCGTACTACATCTGGCAACAAGCCTCGGCCCACTTCCGAACGATGGGGGTGGCAGCGGGAATCGGCTTCAGGCTAAGATGGCCGGATCAGTATTTCACGCTATACACGGAGGTAGGGTACAAGAGGTACAATCTGGAGAACTGGGACGGGTTCCTGATGGGAACGGGAAATAGCAATGTTCTAACGCTGAAGACAGTCTTCGGGCGTTCGTCGGTCTCGCAACCTGTATATCCGAGGTACGGGTCGGACTTCTCACTGGCATTGACCCTGACGCCACCCTGGTCATTGATAGACAACAACAACTACTCGGATCCGAATCTGTCGGATGCGGACCGCTACAGGTGGATCGAGTATCACAAGTGGCAACTGAGCGGGAGGTATTTCCATCCACTAACGGCAGACCAAAAGCTTGTACTAATGGCCAAAATCGAGATGGGGTATCTGGGGCACTACAACCCGAACAAGCTATCACCGTTCGAAGGCTTCAGGATCGGAGGAGACGGGATGCAAGGATATACGCTGTATGGAGAAGATGTGGTGGCGATGAGAGGATACAAGGAGAGCGAACTGATACCGATAGCGAGCCAGATGAGAAGAGACAACGCGAGGGTGTACAACAAGTATACGGTGGAGATGAGGTATCCGCTAATGCTACAACCAAGATCGACCATATATGGTCTGGTTTTTGCGGAAGCAGGAAACGGTTTCACAGAGTGGAAAACCTTCAACCCGTTCCAAGTAAAGCGCTCGGCAGGAGCAGGTGTGAGGATTTTCCTACCGATAGTCGGGATGCTGGGATTTGACTGGGCCTGGGGATTCGATCCACCAGCAGGAGGAACGAGGAGAAGCGGAAGCCAAATACACTTCACGATGGGGCAAGAATTCTAAATAATAACAAGGATATGAAAAAGATTGGTTTGATTTTAGCAGGTTTGGTTTTGAGCATGGGTGCGGCCCAAGCGCAAAACTATATGGTGATCGACAGCGAGAAGGTGTTCAAGGCGATACCGGCGTATGTGTCGGCGCAAACAACAATCGAGAACGATGCGGAAAGGTATCAAAAGCAAGTGGACGATGCGTTCGCGCAACTCGAAGAAACGTTCAACACCTATCAGTCACGCAAGGCACAGATGTCGGCAACAGAACGACAACAGACAGAAAAGTGGATCGTGGACAGAGAGAACGAAATAACCAAGTTCCAAGCAGATACGTTTGGAGAAGAAGGAACGATCGACAAGAGGCGGGTGGAACTGATAAAGCCGATAGAAGACAGGGTGAAGGCCGCGATAGCGAAGTATGCAACGGACCACGGGTTCGATATCGTTCTGGATTTGGCGTCCAATCCGACAATACTGTTTCACAAACCCGGAGTGGACAGGACAGACGCAGTGATAGCAATAGTGAAGTAACCAAACCTAAAAATAACAAATGAAGAAATCGATTTTTTTACTGGTGGCAGCCCTACTGATGGGCGCCACTATGGCCTCTGCGCAGAAGTTCGGAAGGGTGGACTATCCGGGAGTGATTCAAGCGATGCCAGAAATGGCAACGGTACAGACAGACCTGGAAAAGGTGCAGACGGAGTATGAAGAACATCTGGAAACACTACAAGTCGAGCTGAACAACAAGACGAACGACTTTCAGAACACAAGCGAAACATCATCGGCTTCGGTGAGGGAACTAAAACAACGTGAAATTCTGGAACTACAGAGCCGCATACAGGAGTACTATCAGATTGCGCAACAAGGCCTGGAAAGGACGCAGAGCGAACTGATGGAACCGATCAGAGTAAAGGCAGATGCGGCCATTGCCAAGATTGCGAAAGCAGACGGAATGATCGTCGTGTTCCAAAACGAGTCGATGATCTATATGGACGAAGCAGCGGTGACGGACATCACAGCGAGAGTGAAAACGGAACTGGGAATCAAATAGTTTTGTGTTTGCGAAAATGGAAGGCCGCCCGGAGAGAGCGGCCTTTTTTGTTGCTTGGGTTGGGGCTTGTGGGCTTCGGTCGGCTTATTGCCCCCCCCCGCTCCGGGCTTCGGCCCCTTATACCAGACCGGAGAAGCCCATAAAGGCCATCGCGAGGATACCAGCGGTGATCAGCGCGATGGGGGTACCGCGGAAAGCGCGAGGAACGTCGTCAAGATCCAGACGCTCGCGAAGGCCGGCGAAAATCACAAGAGCAAGAGCGAAACCAATAGCGGTGGAGAAAGCGAAAGTAACAGACTGGAGAAGCGAATACTGCTTCTGAACCAGCAAGATAGCCACCCCGAGAACGGCGCAATTAGTGGTAATCAGAGGCAGGAAAATCCCCAAAGCCTGGTAGAGAGCAGGGCTGACTTTCTTGAGAACAATCTCGACCATCTGAACCAGAGCAGCGATTACGAGGATGAACACGATCGTCTGCATATACTGGATGCCGAGAGGAACAAGAACATAATACTGAAGAAGATAGGCAACGACAGCAGCGATAGTGATAACGAACACAACAGCAGCGCCCATACCCATAGATGTGGAAACCTTGTTCGAAACCCCCAGAAACGGGCAAATACCAAGGAACTGAGCGAAGACAACGTTGTTGACAAGAATCGCCGAGATGATGATAAGAATGTATTCCATAGCGTTTTACGATCTCATTTTAGCGGTTAATCTGTTGAAAAGAACCATCAGGTAGCCCAGAACAAGGAATGCACCGGGAGCAAGAACGAAGATCAACATACCATCGCCCGAAATGAAGCGATGGCCGAAGATAGCACCGGAACCAAGTGCCTCACGAACAGCGCCAATGACGGTCAGAGCGAGGGTGAAACCGAGGCCGATACCGATACCGTCGAGAGCAGAAGCCCAAACGCCATTTTTAGCGGCAAAACCCTCGGCGCGACCCAAAATGATACAGTTAACCACGATCAGAGGAATGAAAACGCCGAGAGTTTTGTACAGATCGGGAAGGTAAGCGCGCATACAAAGCTCGACGATAGTCACGAAAGCAGCGATGATGACGATGTAAGAAGGGATACGAACCTTGGACGGTATGATGTTCTTAACCAGAGAGATAACGATATTGGAAAGGATCAGAACAGCCATCGTGGCAGCGCCCATACCAGCTCCGTTAACAGCAGAAGTGGTCGTACCGAGAGTGGGGCACATACCCAAAAGAAGCACGAATGTGGGGTTGTTTTTGACAATCCCCGAAAGAACGATTTTCAAGTTATTCATTGTCAGACTCCTTTCCAGTGTTTTCGGGTACGGGTGTTGTATTTGTTGCGCCGGTGGCGGCGTCAACCTCTTGGCCGCCAGAAGTTTGCATAACAGCGTTGAATGCGCGGGCGACAGCGTCGACGTAAGCGCGCGAGGTAATAGTAGCAGCGGTGAGGGCGTCGACCTCCCCACCGTCCTTAGTCACGGAAAGGCGCATCTGGGAGGGGTTTTTACCGACGAAGCTACGTTCGAGAGGGTTGTCGGAATCGGCCATTTTACTACCGAGCCCTGGAGTTTCGGCGTGAGACAAAACCTTGACGCGTTGAACTTTACCGTCGGGCAAGAAGCCGACCATCAGTCGAAACTCGCCGGAAAAGCCGGAACGGGTAGCAGTCTCGACAGCGTAACCTACGGTCTGGCCTGCGGAGTCGGAAGCAGTGTGGACGGTGACGGGAATATCGTCCAGAACAAGCTCGTTTTCAACAGTTTGCTCGAAAGGAGGCAATACCTCGGAAAGAGCAGCGCGCGTGTTGGCCTCGGCAGCAAGAGCGATCGGCTCCTCGGTAATGCGGTAAACGTAACCGACACCAGCAGAGGCAACCAACGAAATACCACCCAGAACGAGCACCATATTTAACAGTGAATTCTTCATAACAGTCAGGCTCTCTTGGGTTTAATACGGTTGATGAGCGGAACCAAAGAGTTCATTATAAGGATTGCGAACGACATCCCCTCGGGGTAAGCGCCCCAGATACGTATAACAATGGTAATCAAACCAATACCGACGCCGAAGATCAGGCCACCGGAACGGCTCATAGGTGAAGTGGAGTAGTCTGTAGCCATAAAGAAGGCCCCGAGGATAGCCCCGCCGGTGAGAAGGTGGAACGCGGGAGAGAGGTAAGAATCAGGAGCAACGAACCACAAAACAGCAGAAAACAAAGCCATAGTACCGAGCACGGCGAGAGGAATATGCCAAGTAATGACCTTACGGGCAAGAAGATAGAGGCCGCCGAGGATAAGAGCCAGAGCAGCAACCTCGCCGAAAGAACCACCGTGGTTACCGAAGAACAGGTCGCCGAAATTGACTTGAGACATCACGTCCGAAACGGATCCGCCACCTTTGATCACCCCCTTAGCGAGGGCGAGAGGAGTTGCGCCTGAGGAACCGTCGACGGAAGGAAACGAAGTCATCTGGACGGGGTATGCGATCAGAAGGAAGACGCGACCGACAAGAGCGGGATTGAACGGGTTTTTACCAAGTCCGCCGAATGTCATCTTACCGATAGCGATAGCGACGAATGCCCCGAGAATCACCAACCAGAGAGGAATCGACGAAGGAAGGTTGAAAGCCAAAAGAACCCCGGTAACGACAGCGGAAAGGTTACCAATGGTAGCGGGCCCTTTGATCAAGTATCGCTGAATCAACCACTCGAAAGCAACGCAAGCCCCGACAGCAACAACAGTGATGGCGAGAACCTGAGCCCCGAAAACCCAAGTCGAAACAGCCAGAGCAGGTGCAAGAGCGATGAGCACGTCGCCCATTATACCACGGGTCGTACGTTTCGAAAAAACGTGTGGAGAGGGCGAAATTATTAACTTATGTTCCATATTCAACAACTTAATCGAGAGCGAATTATCTTGTTAACTTCGGTTTTACCGAGGCGGATCCAATCCAGCAATGGAACCCGAGCAGGGCAGGTGAAAGCGCAACTACCACACTCGATACAATCGAAAATCGCACCGGCTTCGGCTTCGTCCCAACGTTGCTTTTGGACGAGGCGGCTAAGAAGATAAGGCTCAAGAGCCATAGGGCAGACAGTCACGCATTTACCGCATTTGATACAAGCGGTTTCGGCGCAGCGGGCAGCCTCGGAAGCGCCGAGAACAAGGATACCGGAAGTACCCTTAGTGACGGGAGCGTCGAGGTTAGACATTGCGCGGCCCATCATAGGCCCGCCACCGATAACCTTCTGAGCGTCAGAAGGCAAGCCACCAGCAGCCTCGATCAGGGCCGAAACGGGAGTACCGATACGAGCAAGGAAGTTCGAAGGCTGGCCGAGGCCCTTACCAGTGACGGTAACAACCCTCTCGATCAGGGGTTTACGTTTCTGGACAGCCTCGTAAACAGCAAGGGCGGTACCGACGTTCTGGACAACGCAACCAATGTCGATCGGAAGGCCCATAGAAGGAACATAACGACCAGTGATGGCGGTAATGAGTTGTTTTTCACCACCTTGAGGGTAGCGAACCTTCAACGGAACAATCTCGATAGAAGGCAGAACGCGAACCATCTCGGAAGCAACCTTACGCAGAAGCTCGATAGCGTCGGGTTTATTATTTTCGATACCTATGAATATCTTCTCAACGCCGAGCGCGCGAGCGATCAATCCGACCCCGACAAGAACCTGAGACGGGTGCTCCAACATCACGCGGTGGTCGCTGGTGAGGTAAGGCTCGCACTCGACGCCGTTGATAATCAGGATCTCAGCCTTTTTACCCGGGGGAGGAGAGAGCTTAACCTGAGTGGGAAAAGTCGCACCGCCCATACCAACGATACCAGCATCGGCGATGAGCGAAAGAATCTCGGGGCCCTCGAGGCGGCACTCGGGAACAAGCTCGGGAGAGCGGTCGATCGAAGGCAACCATTCGTCACCCTCGACAGCGATAACAACGGACGGGGTTTTAATACCAGAGCCGTTAGCTAAGGGCTCGACAGCGGTCACGGTACCGGAAACGGGCGAGTGGACGCTAGCCGAAACGAACCCGCCGGCTTTACCAATCAACTGGCCGACAACAACTCTATCGCCCTTAGCGACCTCGGCAACAGCCGGAGCACCGATGTGCTGAGACAGGGGAACGACAACGGAAGCAGGCAGAGAAAGAGGCAGAATCGCCTCACCGGAACTGAGTTTATTACTTGGCGGGTGGATACCGCCTCTCGGAAATGTCTTCATATCTTTTTCGCGGGAAATCCGACTTCGATTATCGTGTTTTGCGGGCATTCGGAAACGCATTTTCGGCACAAACGGCACTTAACGGGGTCGATATAAGCGAGGTTGTTCTCCAACGAAATGGCCTCGAACTCGCAAACCTTAACGCATTTACCGCAACCGATACAACCAACGGCACAAGCCTTACGAGTAACGGCGCCCTTATCGCGGCTAACGCAAGAGACGAAAACGCGGCGACCTTTAGGACCACGGCGCCGAAGCTCGATAATCGCTTTCGGGCAAGCCTTAACGCATTTACCGCAAGAAGTACAATTAGCCTCAACAACCTCGGGCAAACCGGAAGCAGGGTTAATATGGATAGCGTCGAAGTCGCAAACAACAACGCAATCGCCCTGGCCAAGGCAACCGAACGAACAACCGGTGTCGCCGGAGTAAGTGGAAGCCTCAATGGCGCAAGAACGAGCCCCATCATAAGTGCTGAGTCGAGCGCGGACAGCAGTACCGTCGGGTCGAAGGGCGCAAGAACCGGCGCAACGAACAACAGCAACCTCGGGTTCGCGCTCGGCAGCAGCCTTACCAAGAAACTCGGCAACGCTCTTCATAGTATCGGCGCCACCAACAGGGCAGAACAGAGAAGAAATGTCGTCTTCCTTAACCAGAGCCTCGGCCATAGCCCTACAGCCGGGAAAGCCGCAAGCACCGCAATTGGCACCGGGAAGCAACGACTCGGTCTGGTCGATGCGAGGATCCTCAACGACGTGGAACCGCCGCGCAACGACGAACAAAACAACAGCCAAAAACACCCCCAGAACCACGAGAGCGAGGATGGTATATAACAATGTCATCATATCTTACGGATTTTGAAAACTATATCTTTCTCGATGCGGCGGCGAAAAAACCACAACACAACGTAATAAGCACACATCAAACCAAGTGACGAAAGTCCGGCAACAACCTCGCTAAAACCCAAGTGGAGAGTCAGGAGCAGAGAACCGAGCAGGATGAAGAAAGGAACGATATAAGCCAGAGTCGCAGCGCGCATACCCATCTGCTCGGAAACGCCGACCATAACGCTCTCGCCAACGGAGTAGTATTCAGCCATAGGCTCATACACAGTGACGAACTTCTTGTCACCCTCGTCCATCCCGCACAACCCCTTAGCCTTACAGCCGGAGCAAGCAGTCTCGGACACAAATTCAACCTCGACCAATTTCTCGCCAACAGCGCTGACAACACCCCTATGTTCGAGCAGTGTCACAGACCGTAACCTCCGTATTTGTTAGTCAATGGCAGAACGTACTCCTTACCAAGAGGAGCAGTCGAAAGGCGAAGCACGGGGCAACCCTGGCGGCGTTTATATTCGTTACGAAGCAACATAGAGTGGACCCTCAGAACAGTCGCGGCGTCGAAACCGGCGTTGATGATCTCCTCGCGGTGCTGTCCCTTTTCGATCATACGGTAAAGGATTGCGTCCAAAGTTTCGTAAGAAGGCAGGCGGTCGGAATCCAGTTGGCCGGGGCTGAGCTCGGCAGAAGGCTCCTTGGAGAGGATGTTCTCGGGAATAACACCGCCGGATACCTTATTAATATGGCGAGCAAGGTCGTAAACCTCGCTTTTATACAAGTCCCCGGCAATACTGATAGCGCCGATAGAGTCGCCGTAAAGAGTACCGTAACCAACGGCAGATTCGCTCTTATTGGAGCAGTTGAGAACGATGTAACCGAACTTATTCGAAAGTGCCATCAACATAACAGCACGGATACGAGACTGGATGTTCTCCTCGGTGATGTCGAACCGGGTACCACCAACGACGGGCATCATAGTCTCGGTAATAGCCTTATAAGCCTCGGTGATAGGCACAACGTCGTACTCAGCCCCCAAGCGACCAGCCATCTCGACAGCGTCCTCGACGGAGTGCTCGGTAGAAAACTGAGAAGGCATCATCAACAATCGGACGTTCTCGGGGCCCAGAGCCTCGCAAGCCATAGCAGCAACCACAGCAGAGTCGATACCGCCTGACATACCGAGACAAGCCTTCGAGAAACCATTCTTACGAAAGTAATCCGCAAGCCCCATCTTCATAGCCCGAAAAATATTCGCTGTACGGTTCTGAGACGGCACGGCGACGGCAGGTGTTGTGGGCGCGGTGTCGACAACCTGAAGATCCTCCTCGAAACCAGCCAGAAGGCAAGTCGCCTCGCCTTTAGAGTTAAAGACAGCAGACGAACCGTCGAACAAAACATCAGTCTGGCCGCCGACCTGATTAACGAACACAACGGGCCGACCGGCACTACGAGCCAAGCGACCGTAAAAATCGTAACGTTTCTCGATAATACCGCGAGAGTAAGGGTGGGCAGAGATGCCGACGATGATGTCGGTGTTGGGAGAGAATTCAGTCTCGAGCGAGACGTCCTCCCCGATGACGACAGCGACCTTCTCTCCAGCGATACGAACATATTTAACGCCGCCACCGCTAACGAAGTAAGGCTTCTCCTCGCGAGAAGAGATATGCTTTTTGCTGAAGAATCTCTCTATGTGTCTGTTGTGGATATGCGCAACGGCGCTAAGGGTACCGTTCCCGCCCTGGATCGGCAGTCCGACAAGCACCGAAATGTCGTCGCAATGGGACGCGATCTCGACCAGAGACTCCTCGCAATGCTCCAGGTAAGTGTATTTTCGAACCAGATCGTAAGCGGGAGTGCCGCTAATGGCCCCTTGAGCAAAGACAACCAAATCGGCCTTCTGGGACTTAGCCCGAGCGATGCTGTCGATAATCTTCAGAGAGTTTCCTTCGAAATCCCCGATGGTGTAGTTGAGTTGTGCGACAGCGATTTTCATAATCGCCTGCAAAGGTAGTGATTTTTTTTGTGAGTGGGTATTTTGGCGTTTTAATTTTTATTCTTACCTTTGCGGTCTCAAACTTTGGTACCATAGCTCAGTTGGTAGAGCAAAGGACTGAAAATCCTTGTGTCCTTGGTTCGATTCCGAGTGGTACCACAGAATAAATCGCCTAAATTCTTGTAGAGAAGATGCTGGGCGATTTGTTATTTTAGATTATCAGCGGATTTGCATACTACAATCCGAAAAGCCTGTTTTTTCTAACTGAATTTGTACTTCGTCACATCCCTAAAAAAGATAGGCAGTTATAGTGCAAACAACTAACCATCAAAAAGTTTTACACAATTAACAAAAAATAACTATCTTTGCGAATGTCGATCATTAAAAAGTTCTCTCGGACGAATATTATTTGGTTTGCTGTAGGTTTGTTGGTTGTTGTTGCGAATATCGTGCAGCAAACCATCAAATTTTTTGGCAATGGGACTTCCAAAGTGGTCTATGTATTGGGGCTGCTGCTAATTCTCGTCCCGTTTATCGAGAAATTGTTCAAGAGCAAAGAGAAACCTGCCCCTATAAAACTCGATATTCTGACTGCAACAAAGCTTGCTGATGCCAAATTGGTTGAAGAGAGAGAATTGATGAAGAAGACCATCGAAGAGTTGCAGCAACAACTTTCGGGCAGAAAAACACCCAAATGGAAGCAACACCTCCGTAGTTTATTGCAAAAAGGGGAGATCGATCAGGCTCTCGAATCGCTCGATACAGATGAAGCAGATGTCGACGCTGCGGAACGACATTTGGCAAAGGCCCGATTGTATGTGCTAAAATTAAACTTCACAGATGCCGCGCACGAGTATGTTGCGGCGACAACAATTCACTCCTCTTACGCGAACAATTATGAATTTGCAAATTTTCACCACAAACTCAACCACTTAAGTCTGGCGTCGGAATATTATTTACGAGCTTTATCGCTCGCCTCCTCGCCGGAAGAAAAAGCGTCTGTGTTGAACGATTTAGCGAGGGTTCAAAACGAGATGGGTGATTATGATAAGGCGCAGACTTCCTACAACGAGGCATTGACAATGGCTAATGAATTGGCAGAAAGGTATCCAGATAAATACTATCCCTTCAAAGCCACTATTTACAATAATATGGGTGCTATGCAACGTGCCACCGGAGATATGGTCGGAGCTATGGCGTCATATAACAAAGCACTGAAAATCAGGAAGCGATTGGCTGCACGAGATCCTGAAAACTACAACTTCGATATTGCTCAGACGCTATACAATTTGGGGAATTTGCAACTGCAATCGATGAATTTTTCTGAGGCGGAAGTATCGCTCTCAAAGGCGTTGGAGATTCGTAGACGGTTGGCTGAAGAGAATCCCGATTACCGTTCGGATCTTGCACACACTCTCAATAGTTTTGGATCAGTGCAGAGATACACAGGTGATTTTGCCGGAGCAAAGGCGTCGTGGGATGAGGCAGTGGATTTATGGAAGAATTTGGCTGTTGAAAATCCTCAGGCCTATTTGCCGTGCCTGGCTATGACATACGTCAACATTGCTATGTATTGTCAAAAGGATCTTCACAATATCGAATCGGCTGTTCAGTTTGCGTTGGAAGCTAAACGAATTTTATCTTACTGCAATCCAACTCCTTTTGTACAACAAATGTTTCAGAAGGCAGATCGGGTTCTTGAACAGGTGGAGAAATAATCCTCAGAACCGCTTTGTGTATACGTGACAGTACGGCTGGGTGCCCTTTCGCGCGTAATAGTTTTGATGGTAATCCTCGGCAGGCCAAAACGTGCGAGCGCGCTCGATCGAGGTGACTACCTCGTAGCCTTTCATCCTGAGTTCACCGACAAGTTTTTTGGCCGTATCGCGCTGCTGTTCAGAGGTGTAGAATATCGCCGAACGATACTGATGACCGATATCGGGGCCTTGGCCGTCCGTCTGCGTGGGGTCGTGGATCTCGAAAAACAGCCTTGCCAGCGTCTCGTACGACACTACGCTCGGGTCGAAATCCACCTTCACGACCTCGGCGTGACCCGTGTCGCCACTCTTCACCTGCTCGTAGCGCGGTTGGCGGATATGCCCGCCCATATAGCCCGACTGCACGGAAATGACCCCTGGCTGGCGCTGCATCAAATACTCCACGCCCCAGAAACATCCGCCTGCAAAAATTGCGGTTTCGTGGTCAGCCTGGTTCGCCGTTTCGCCCTCCGCGGGCACAAAAACCATCGAGACCGAATTGACGCAATGCCTCACATTTTTGTCCGTATGGCCCTCACCCTCAAACACGTGCCCGAGGTGACCTCCGCAGGTGGCACAGGTTATTTCGGTACGCACCCCGTCGGCATCGAGTGAGCGCTTTACGGCACTTGGGATCTCGTCATCAAAACTCGGCCAGCCGCAACTCGAAGGAAACTTGTCTTCGGAGCGATAAAGTGGCGCGCCGCATTGGCGGCAAAGATACCTGCCTTGCGCCTTGTTATACAGGTACTTGCCACTGAAAGGCAGCTCGGTGCCTTTGTCCCGTATGACTGATTTCTCGAATGGGGTTAACTCTTTCATCTTTTCGGTGTTTATGCGTGTGCAAGATACAAAAAATCGATCAATGTATACATCATAATTCACACTCTGATGTGGCTACGGTCATCAAGCAATTGTCGCATCTTTGCAGAGAGACGGGAACGGACGCGGTGATTTTTAATATAGACAGAGTTCAGATTCTTCAGCCCGAAGATTACTTTCAATTCGCGATTCGAGAAACCGGCGGCCAAAAGAGCCAACAATTCGGCATCGCAACGTTTCAAACTATTAAAGTCGCGATTATATCTCGGTGTACGGAGCAGAGCGTCAGGATCGATCAGGCCGCGCTTTGTGAGCGACTTCACATTGACCAGCTCGGTGAACTTACGGAAAAACAGTGTGTGGTTCTCCTCGTAAACGAACGCGAGGTCGATGATCTCGTGAAGCAACCCTTCGAGTCGCAAACAATGGGCGGCATAGATCGCTTGACGTTTTTGCCGCCAGGCCCGGAGTCGTCTGAGAAAAAACGAAAAGATCACCCCATTATACCTCCCAGTTTAAACATCGGCAGGTACATCGAGATAAGAATCACGGCGACCAACGCACCGACGAAAAGTATCATCACAGGTTCAAGAAAATTGCCCAGGCCCCGGAGGCGATGCTCTAACTCGTGAGACAGGTCCTCGCCCTGCTTTGCCAACATTTGAGGCAGGCGTCCGGTCTCTTCTCCTACGCGCAACAGCGTTATGAGTCGACGCTCGTAAAGGTGAGGGAATTTCTCCAGACACATCGCAAACAACTCCCCTTTTTCAAGCCCTTCGGCAATTGCTTTCAGAGAACACTGGTAGGGGTAGAACCGAATGATCGAGCGGAGCATTGTTATGCCGGAAAGAAGAGGTATACCCGAACTTGTAAGCAAGTGCAGCAATTTACAAAACGAGGCTTCGTTGTGTTTACAAAAGATTTTTCCGAGTATCGGCACCGACATAACGACTTTCGAAGAGGCTGCGCGAACGGCGGGATTTTCACGTGAATAGTATAACAACGCCCCGCCAACTGCCAGAAGGATGAGTGCAAGGGTTGCGTATGAGGGAAATTTCTTGGAAAGATCGATAATCCACAGAGTCATTGACGGAAGCTTGCCACCCATTCGAGAATAGACCTGTTCGAACATCGGCACGATCACGACCATCATAAAAACAACCACACAGATTGCCATAACCATAATGATCGAAGGGTAACTGACCGAGGACGATATCATTCGTAATTGTTCGATCCTCTTGTGGTAATAGTCAGTCAGGAACGAGAGTGCGTCCGAAAGCCGACCTGTCTCTTCGCCGATGCGTACCACGCCCGAATCGAGAGGAGAGAACCTGTCGCTGGCAACGAGCGCCTGCCAAAGAGAAGAACCGGAGACAATCTGTCCATAGATATTTTGAAGAGCAGCTCTCAGATTTTTGTCGGACTGCCCTTCGATCAATAGAAGAAAAGCGTGCGAGAAGTCGAGACCTGATGAGAGCAACGAGTGTAACTCCGAAAAGAAGGTCTCTTTGAATGAGTCTTTGAGCGATCTATTCATATTCGTACAGCTTCTCTTGTTGTTGCAGGGAGTTCACAATACGGCGAGAGACAAGAGGGCGGAATGGGAATCGGAGCACCAATTCGCCGACTACCACAACACGAAGAGTGTCTTCACCAAGGTGTAGTTCCGATACGCCGAACAGCAGAGTGTCGCTGACTATACCTGTTCTGGCAACCAAAAGCGAATCGGTCAGGGCGAGGCTTGACAGTGGGGATCCATCGCGAAACAGTGTTATATACGCCGGTTCCATGGATGCACTGTCGGTCTGCGAAATGAGGTGTTGTAGAGTACGGTAGCCCTCGTGGAGGCGCATATTTGCGGTTATCTCATTTGTTCTCATTCGAGCATATCGGTTCAATAAACTCGCTCCCTCCATAATGGAGAGAAAGACCACGCCAGAAAGCACCATCACGACGAGTGTCTCCGAAAGCGTCCAACCCGGCAAAGTATGTCGGCGTTTTTCAATCATACTGACGTGCCACCAGGCGTACATATTCAATATTATACGAACTTCTTTCGATGACTGCATACATCGACACCTGCTGTATGTTGTCGTAATCACGGTATGAAGACAGGATGGTAGTGATCTCACCCCAGTCGAACCGGTCGACGTAAGTGTTGTCCGGCCAAGTACCGTTGCCATATTGCTCGAAACGTGCTTCGAGTTGGGCTTCGGCTTCAAGGATAGTGTAACCGTTATCCCCACGAAGAGACAGCCCGGAGAGTGTCCACAAGGAGATGACGAAGACTGTCATAAAGATGAGTGATGAGGTGATTACCTCGATCGTTGAACTGCCGTTTAGTTTAACCATTTCGCCTCCTTTCTTTGTGGCGGTCCATCAAGCCAGAGCGGCCACGCTGTTTCGGGATTCTCGAGAACCGTGGCGTCGTAGATAATATTCTCATAGTATCCCTGCGGGGATAGATAGACCGACCTGTCAAGAAACACCGCTCCGGAGACGATACCTTGCAACTGGGCGTAACCGCGCACCCAAACAAGCCCTCGGACGACAGCGAGACGCGATTGAATGTAGTTGGCATGAAGAGGGTGGGGAGTGTCGCGGAAATCAACTATTGCATAGCCATTTACTTTACAACTATCGTCGATGCCGATATATCTTTTGGAATAAAGCCCCGACGGATAGTGCAGAGTGACGCTCTTTTCGAGTACAATGCTGTCGGAGGCGAAAATTTGGGCAGAGCCCGAAAACCCTTCGTGTATGCGTATCTTATTCCCGACGATGATCGTATCCTGTAGCTCCCACGAGGAGTCGATCTCCATATTGCCGACAGATCGCTCTTTCAACATTTCCACAGTGATCAGGGCTTCTGGTTTGGGCTCTGGCAAGAGAGAATCGCTATCTTTTATTGACGCTGCCGATTGCTCTTCACCCTCGAATAACACAGAACCGACTTGGCCATAGACGATTCCGCTATGAGGAAAGCGGACATTGCCCTTTAGTCGGATTTTACCGGTCAGGGTCAGAGACACACCGGTGTCTGTGTGGTAGAAAAGAATGTCCTCAACGTATGGATAGCGTTTCCCAAATATTCTTGAGAAGCGAATATCGCCTGTCTCGTTGGTAACTGAAACCTTTTCGTAGAGTCCCAATTGTCGGCGCTCGAAACTCAGGCGAGATCGGGCAATTGTGTCGTACAGAGTAAAAGTACCGTCGGAAGAGAGGTTTTCGACGAACTCTTCGGGGTATTCGCGGTAGAGAGTGAACAGCGATTCTATGTGGGCTTTTTGCATTGCGCGGTAGCGGTGCTTCGAGAACAACACAAGATCGGCTTCCCACAGAGATATGACGGCAATGACCGTGAGCATCACAATGGTGGAGACGACCAAAGCCGTGGGGAGAACCGCTCCCGGAAGATGTTTCTGACATTTCATTTTTTAACCATCCTGACGGAGTCGGGGAGTACCTCGACAAGTGTATATCCCTCGAAAGTTTCGCCGGGAGAGAGCGAGAGTGTCGATCCTGCGTGTTCAAAAATGTAAGATTTCTTACGGACAGAAGAAATTACCCCCAGATATCTCAGAGGCATCTCGTCGGGAGACGGGAGAGGCATTGTTGTACCGGATGTTTTGGGAATGAGGGGGGCTACATCTTTCAGGAACGGGTCATCGTAATCGAGCCTCAGAATATACTTCTTGGTTTCCTCGAGGTTTCCCAGGATGGGGCGAAGTTCGGGAGTAACATGTGTGTCAGGCAGGGAGAAGAATATTCGCCACGCGATCAACCCCCACACCGCAAGAGCGACCAAGGTCAGTATATATGTAGTGATGCGTGACTTCATATCTAAAGTTTCGGCTCAACTGTAAGGTCATATACCGACTTAATGGACTCATACGTGTCGTTGAATGCCTGAATGCTCCATTGATATTTGGCAGGGGTATCCATCAACCCACATTCCGAACTTATCAGTAAACCTCACTGGATTCCCGAGAGTGTAGTTGTAAGGACTATGCGGATAGTATTTTTCCGCCATCGGATCGACGGTAGTCCACCTTGCGATCTCCGGGTCATACATCCTCGCTCCATAGTCCAGGTAGCGTAGACCGCCGGTTATCTGGTTCTCTTTGCCGTTGAACAGGAAACGATTCTTGATATCGTTACCCACAGGCAACGAACTGTTAGCGTGACGTTTACCGAACGCGTAATAGTCGTTGCGAGACTATACAACACATCAAAATAGGCTATTTTGTATGGACAACTTTTATAATCTCCCCATTAAGCTTACAGATTTCCATATATGCAACACCTCCATCGGAGTCCTCGTTTAGGTTACCTTCAATAATCCATATATCATCTGTTAGCGTAATAGAAAATGGTTTCTCAGCATCTATTTTCTTCTTGCCATATATACTGACTAACACAGATTCGGCGATTTCGAATGCTATTTCTGCGGTCGACACAAACCCATGCTCTGGCAAATATCCCTGATAATTTGAGTAATCTCTCAAAGATAAGTGATCATTGACAACAAAGCCGGATTGTTGTGATTCCATCTGAGAAACATCAGTTTGCGTACGCGAATTACAACTGACACATAAAGTCATAAACAATAATAAGAATTTGATATTCATAAATGCATTTATTAAAATACCCACTTAACTCCACTTTCAAAAATTGGCTGTACCTCTGGCTTTATATTTTGTTCTTCTGTAACTCGCTCTCGATCTTCATTCAATGGCACATCTGTCGGATCGTTTGTATTTTTTCTATCCGGATCCGCAGGATCGCTCGGCAATTCTGTGCTAATTGTTGTTTCTATTTCCGTACTTGGATCATATCTTTTTAATGACCCGTTCGGTGTAGCAGCGTAGTTATCTGCGTTTCTCTTGTTAGCATTATTTTTATCTGCTGGCGAGAATTCGTTGTTCCTATAACCTGAATCATACTTTCCATGCGAATGAATTGTAGCGACTCTTGTTTTACCTTTAGGCACACCACTTACCGTGACTCCGCTATTACTTCCAATCGCCGCTTCAGTATAAATATAAACCGTCTTATCTCCTATTCGTTCACTATATATAGAAGATCCCATTTCCCTACCTATCAAGATGGATTTTCCATTATAATAATTTCCCCAATTTAGAGCTGCTGCATTTTGGGAAGGGAAAGGAATTCCTGGTTGTAACCCGTCGATATCGATATATTTCACTGGATTCCCGAGAGTGTAGTTGTATGGGCTGTACGGGTAGTATTTTTCCGCCATCGGATCGACGGTAGTCCACCTCGCGATCTCCGGGTCATACATCCTTGCGCCGTAGTCCAGAATTCTCACGAATAAAGTTGTCTTTTATACTAAGACAGGAACAAACTTCACGCTCGTTCCTGTCGTTGTCTTTTATGAGGAGAAGTTAAACTAGTCCACTATTTTTGCACTATTATCGTTACGGTTCTTGAGGTTCACCTCATACCGATTTAGTATTTCCTGAAATATAGCAAACACATCATCGTCATCCAAACACAAAAATTCACTTGCGGAAACTCCCTGCTCCAAAATCCCGATTAATCCATCCCGCATATTAATGATTCGATAAATACCATTTTTCACAAACATCAAGTGGTAGGGTGCGTGTGGACTAAGAGCACTAAAACCATAGATCATTAAAGAATCGGTTTTAGGGATAAGATATGAGGGATCCTCTATTTCGGTTCGTTGAGTCAGGTCATTTAGAAAAAGAGACCACGATCTACTATTTTCTGTTTTACTCGGATACTTTTCCGAGCCTGACTCCTTTTCTCCATTCCTAACAAGAAAATCACTTGTTATATCCCATATATTCGTTCCTTCGGATTGCCCTTTTAGTTCGCGAGCAGAGATTAGGATTAAGACAAGGGCGATAAATACTACTCTTTTCATAATCAATAAGTATTATAAAGGTTTCTTATCAATTCCATAAGATATTGATTCTGTGTTTCAGTAGGCGTCTTTTCAAGATTGTGTGGTTTGGGCTGGTTATTATTTTCAGCCTGTTTGTTTTCTACATTTTGCCACATATTCTCCTGCGTGTTGTGCATACCTTCGTGAACAGCAACACTACCAATCGCACCGTCTACGGCCGATTCAGCAGGAAGAGCTTGCACTAATGCCCCAGTTTCATCTGTCGGTTTTGCCTCGCTTAATTCTTCTTTTATCGAACCTTCGTATATAGTCATTTTACCATCAATAGCTATTTCTTTACCCGTTGACCACATTGAATTTATCTGAAGCTCGCCTCGCGTGCGATTTCTACCATCAGAACTTCTGGGAGCAGCGCTGCTAATTTCCACTTGAATTGTCGATGAATTGCCTGCCACATTATCAAATACTTTCCTACCTGTTTCGGTAGCTCTCATCGCAATTCCGATTCTCTTGAAATCAGCAGTAGCATACTTGGTATATCCACGCTTGTCCCACATTGATCTCCCTTGAGCATCCACCCATTTTCGCCCATCGGTGTCGATTCGGTTGATGGGGTTGTTGCCTGTGAAAGCGAACGGCGACTCCCAAGGCCGATCTCCGGCCAGCGGATCGACCGTAGTCCACCTTGCGATCTCCGGATCATACATCCTCGCTCCATAGTCCAAGTAGCGTAGGTTGCCGGTTAGTTGGTTTTCCTTGCCGTTGAACAGGAAACGATTCTTGGTGTCATTACCCGCAGGCAACGAGCTGTTAGCGTGGCGTTTACCAAAAGCATAATAGTCGTTGCGAGCAGAAACCGAGCTCGGAGAAGTGAACATTACCCGAACGTTGCCAAGGTGGTCGGAGACTTGGTAGTTGATCTCGTAACTGCTTGAGGTCTTGTTAATTCTGCCGCCACCGAAGCCCGTGCTCTCCAACACCAGACTCGACACCCCGTTTCGTTGATATATCAAAGAACCTAAGTACTCAAACCCCTGACTACCAGAGGGAATCTTCACTCCCGCCTTCGTCCCGTCGGCCAGCCACCTATACTGCGCTTGAACCGTCCCCGAAGTGTTCTTGACTACACCCGTCAAATTTAAGAAATTATATTCTAATTTCAAAGCCAGACGAGGATCCGTCGTCATATTCCCATTCGAATCGTAGGTGTAAGTGCCTGAAATACCGCTCAATGAGGTCAACTTGTTGCCTGAATAAGTGTATGTTTTGTTGCCGGTCGGGACACGGTTCAACGACAATATGTTGCCATTTTTGTCGTAGCTGCCGACGGTTTCGTTGTACGAGCCCGACGAGTGGACGGCGGACATCAGGCGGTCGACACTATCGTAAGTCAATGTGTAGTACTGGTTTGTGTTCGCACTGTGACCCCAGCTCCACTTGGTGATGTTGCCAGAATACTTGCCTGCGTTGAAGTAATCGAGTGTCGTGGAGAACAGCGAGCTGGCTTGTCCCGTTTGCCATCCCTGGATGTTGTAGGTGTAGGTTTCGGTGACTCCGCTGTTTCCGTAGGTTTTCGAGGTGAGCTGACCCAGTTCGTCGTAGGCGTACGTCAGGGTCACGGGAGTGCTGTTGTTGAGGGTTGTGGTTTCGGTCGTCAGACGGCTTCGCGAGTCGTATGTGAAGGTTGTGAGCTTTGCGTCGGCGGTTGCTGTGTCGGATGTTTGGTGTGATTCGTGCGATGCGAGAACGTTCCCCACGAAGTCATACTTGGTGCTGTAGCGGCTGATTCCTCCCAGATGGTTCCGCTCGGCGATCTGAACAACCCTACCTCGGTAGTCGTAATAATACCTGCGTTCCACATAAGTGATATCATCGAGCTCGGAACCACTCAACACCGCCAAACGCTCGGAAGTCTTAAGGCCTCCGGTTCGTGGATCGTGCTCAGTGACAACACCGGCTACGGGTTCGAAATCCATCGGATCCACAGGAAGAGGCAGTACGGTTATTGTCACCGTGTTGGAATAAACAGCCGAATCCGCAGGTGTAGAAGCCAAACGACGGAAATAGGTTGTGGAGGTTAGAGGGCCGGATTGGTAGGAAACCGACGTTGCTCCCGCAATAGGCAACCACGAGGAGTAGTCTGGACTTGACAGCCATTGATAAGAGATGATCCCTGTTCCACCCGAGGCCGACGAAGAATTCGATATTACGGAAGGTATTGCTCCGTGCTCTATTGTTTGGTTTCCGGATATCGCTCCTGGGATTAACGGCTCCGGACGCGGCCGGACAGTGACAGTCACCGTATTAGAGTATGCAGTCTCTCCGTCTGAGGTCACCATTCTGCGATAATGGGTGGTCGAAGTCAAAGCGGGAAGTACGCAGGAGACATTGGAGGTGGCGCCGGAAATGTTTGTCCAGCTCGTTCCATTCGGACTCGATTGCCATTGATAATATATTGTCCCTGAGCCGCCGAGGGCTCCGCTTGTGCCTTGCAACACTGCCGGTGTCGAACCTTCTTCGATGGTTTGATTACCCGATATCGAACCACCCGTCAGTCTGATCGTTACTTTTATGACGTTCGATGGATAGCTGTCGCCACCCGATATCGCCAAGCGCCGGTAGTATACGCTGGAAGTCAACGAGGAGGGCTGGTAATATGAGCCGTTCGTGGCAAGGTAAATATTCGACCAACTGCTGTTGTTATAGCTCGACTGCCACTGATACGTAATTGTTCCTATGCCTCCGGAAGCCATCGTGTAACTCATTATTCTCGCCGGGGTAGAGTTTGCGGAGATGGTTTGAGCTCCGGTAATAGATCCTGGGTTCACTCCGGGAACCACGGTTATCGTCACCACATTCGAGTAGGCGGTCGCACTTCCTGCTCTGGCCTGACGACGGTAATATGTGGTAGTTCCTATTCTTAGATTTATCTGATAAGAGAGGCCTGTTGCATTTGAGAGATTGTACCATTGTGAGTTATTGTTACTGTACTGCCACTGATAAGAGATGGTTCCTGTTCCTCCCGAAGCCGACGTGACGTTAGTTATCGGCGATGGCAGAATGTGCGAGGTAACAGTCTGGTTGCCCGAGATCGTTCCTGCGGATAGCGGGCGATTCACAGTTACGGTAACCGTATTCGAGTAGCCGCTGTCGAGACCGTCGGAGGCATAGCGCCTGAAATAGGTCGTTGTGGTCAATGCTCCCGGCCGATAGCTCGTCGAAGTTGCACCCGAAACATTATACCAGGTGGAGTTATTCGTGCTCGATTGCCATTGATAACTGAGTGGGGCGCCTCTGCCGCTCACTGCACTGGCTGTGCTCGTCAGCTGGGATGGTGTGGCTCCCGAGTTGATTGTCTGATTTCCGGAGATGGATCCGGAAGAGAACATTATTACAGAAATAGTAACAACATTCGAATAAACTGTTTGATTGCTTGATGTAGCCACACGACGATAGTAGATCGTAGCTACGGTCCTGGGAGCAGGAGGAGTGTATGTCATTGAGTAGGCACCTGAAATGTTCGACCAGGAAGAACCGTTGTTGCTCGACTCCCAACGATACGATATTGGACCCGTGCCCCCCGAGGCAGACGACACGTTCGTAAATGTCGATGGAGTAGTACCGAGCGTGACTGTTTGACTTCCCGAGATCGTCCCGGGAGTTAGTGCTGCCGCCACCGTGATTGTTACAGTATTCGAGTAGGCAATCATAGCGCCAGCCTGCACCTTACGACGGAAATGTGTGGTCACGTATAAGGCAGGAGGGCTATAGGACAACGCATAGCCAACATTCGTCCATGTGGAGTTATTCGTACTGGATTGCCACGTATAAGTCATCACTCCCATCTGATTTGCAGTGGGATCATATATACTCCTGATAGTTGCTGGAACCGATCCGGCGGCTATGGTTTGATTCGATCCGATTGCTCCCGGCTCGAGCGTTTGCGCTCTCAATGTGTTGTGCGCACATAGACACAGTGCGAGTAATAAGAATATCTTTTTCATAGCTTTGATTTTTTCGTATATCAATATTGATCGTAATGGTTTTCAACGAGAATGGTCTCTGTCGAAAGCGAGGTGGGAAGAGAAGTCCCGGACCCTTCGAAATGACTCCGAATTGTAGACAGATCAGCGTTTCCTGAAACCAAGCTCTGCGAAACCACCCTGTCGAGGTTGTCATATACGGTATGCATCCATCTGTTGTCAACTCTCATATTCCCGTCCTGAGCCATCACAACACGGTCTCCTTTGTCATAAACCATATAGATTGGGTCCGTACCCGGAAGTCGCTTCTCGATACAACGACCACGGTGATCGTGTACATAGACATACGCATAAGCATCAATATCGGCAGTGGTCGGGTTCGGCTTATCCGACAGCTCGGGAGGCAGCACGTAACACAGATTGCCGTGCTCGTCATAGACATAATATGTGTCGTAATTATCGCTTCCATCTACCTTGCGCTCCAAGACTACTCGGCCAAAAAGGTCGGTGAAGGTCGATACCAGAGCTCCATCCTCGTTTCTTACAGAGTTTTTGTACAACATATTCTCATCATAATTCCCCAAACGAGCAAGCATTCCTGAGCCATCTACTTTGAAGAGCGCCACTTCATTCGTACCATTGGTCTCGTATGTGAGTGTGGATTTTTTATTGTTCGTACGGTAAACCGCCCCGACATTCCACGCTTCGTTTACTCGATTCAGCGGTGATATCTCGTATATATTTTCCGTGTATGAAAAGTTGTTGTTTCTGCTGTATTTGTCGTTATAAAATGACGTTTGGTCTGAGATTGCCGATGGTTGATATGTGATCGTGCTACTTGTTGTTGCATAGGGTAGGTACTTTCGGCTTTCCCGCTTCAGCGGGTCGTAATATATGGGTGTCACGATGCTACCTCCACCGGGTGATGCTCCAACACCAATCCTCTGAGACAGATATCCCAAACCATCATAATAATCAACATCCAAAAATGAACTCGAACCACCGGAGGCAGTATAGGTGGTGGTACGTACATAATTCTGATCCGACGAATTGTTAGTGATGTAGTAGTCAAACTCTTGCATCAAATTGCCATTGTCGTCTCTTATTTCCGAAAGTTTACCGGTTTGCTCATCGTAGGCATAGCTCATTGTTCGTCCTGACGGATCAGTAACACTCGTAACCCCTATAAGCGGTTTGTAGTATGCGGTGGTTACAGAAGTGCCTTCCAACTGCGAGTCGTTACGTAAAGCATATAGTTGCGCCTGGCTTACATCGTCCAAATGCGGGACTTGACCGATAGACCTCCCAAAAACGTCCTCGACTGCCGCCTTGAACGTGTTATAGCTGTCACAGCCTCGGACTTCTGCTATTAGATATTTTCCTTTGTATGACCACAGGTGGAACACATTATTTCCGTCGATTTCGATATGAACCCTGTTCCCATAATCGTCAAATTGCAGAAACCGGGCCCTTGTTTCTGTTACTCCATCCCGAGTTAATTCTTGCGAGCGGAGTACGGGCATCTGCGAACTGTTCTGGTTCACTATCTCGTAATTGTTCTTTTTTGAGTATAGCGTGATACCATTCTTCTTTGAGTTGTGTTGAACGATTGCACCCAATACGTTTAGATTCTTTATTGGAGAGTCGGTTTCATACGAATAGGTGTAGACCTCTTTTAATTCGGCGCCCTCGGAGTCGGTAGTTGTCTTTTCTTGCAGATACAGGAAAGGATTAACTGTGCCCGCATAGTTATACTCCTCTCTCCGTTCTATTTCTCCCGACGGATTCCCCTGTAGATCGTAAAAATATTCCGTAACGGTTTTGCTCTCCAGAGGACGCCACCCTAATTCCACCGGTACTTTCTGAAAGGCGTTTTCAGATTCAAAGGAAGGGTTGGTAAGGTAGAAAAACGGCCTGTAAAACCCGATATAATAATGTGTGGTTTGAATATTCATCGCATCTGGTTCGGCGTAAACGAAATCTTCTTTTCGTATGAGTCGGTTGTCGCTGTCATATACCTCCGTCGACTTGGGCTTGCCTCTCATATAGCTTCTGTCTGTCGGATGAAATAGGGTGTTAAGTTGCGATGCGCCATACTGAACAGGTATCTCTCCCGAATAATAGCTCAAATTTACCATACCGTTAGGTATGTCCGTCCAGTCTGTGAATCGTTCTATCTTATAACCGTTCGAGGGTTGTTCCGGATCATCCATCACTTCTATTACCGCGGAATATCTCACATGATCCTCTTCGTACGACTGTGTGTCGAATCCGGTAGCATTCGACTGCTCCGGTTGATGCCCGTAGACAGAGGTCGGGATCGTAGTTATCAGTTTGGGCTGATATAGCAAAATACCGCTATTTTTGTACATATTGCCAGGAGCATATTGCTCATCAATGGACTCTCTGTATAGGTAACAAGTTACCAGCCCGTCTTGCGAGATGCTTTTGACACGTACTCCGCCAGCTTTTCGCTTTATGTAATTAACAGACAGTTCGGGTGTGTAGTATGCTCCATCTCTGTTTATATATTTATAGTACTCGTGCGACTCATATTCCACATTCATCTTTCCGCCTGTTGGAAAAGTTACCTCGTTTAGCATACCCAAATCCACTCCAACACCATCAGCTACCGGACTTCGCGAGGTGTTTTGTTCTATCGAGTGAGTCGCGGGATTGCCATACACTACCTCGAGACCATTCGTGTAGTGTTCCGGTATTGACAAACGATCCTGATTGGCAATATGTGGTGTGTTGCCCCGCCAATAATTCCAGAAGTCGATATTGGTCGTAAGCGGCGAGGGCAGATCGTTCTCTCCGACGTTGTATTTAAATTCGTACGTGCCTGTCGACGAAAGATCAAAAGAGGTCAAAATTCGCCTAGAGCCGGTAACTCCCTCCCATCGATCATATCCGAGAATCGCCTTGTTAACTACTACGCTACTTCCATTCCCCTCGTTGTATGATTTTAAGGTAACTTCTTGTAACTCTGCACCCGCCTTCAGTTCAAACTCGTGGTGGCCTTTTGCGGCATCATACAGGGTTGCATCATATGGGCCATACGTTGTCGCGGTGTAGTCAAGTGATATTTCCTGACTGTCGGTGTAGATCCTTTTGATTAGCGCCAACTTGGTTATATTATGCAGAGGAGCATTGTTGTTTTCATCCACATTCATAATCCTCACTGTCACAAATTCAGTATATGTAGGATGCCACGAGGAAACGAAATTCATCCTTACACTTGGATCCATAACATTATCATACATTATGTTCCTAAATCCTATCGAGCCCGCTAAGTTGTGAATCAAATTTCTATGTGAGGATTGACTCAGGGCGACATATTCTAAATTAAGTTCTCTCCCATTCGGGGCTTCGATTTTCGAGAGATGGTAGGACGATATAGAGGGTCCGGAAGGTGCTACCAAATCAAGTCCATTTCCGCTTCCTGTGTTGGTATGGTTGCCTATTGAATTCTCCCAAATGTTTTTCCACGAATAAGAATACTCCACACTGTCGTATGTACCCCCGAAACTATATGTATAACCATCGTCGGTTATGATTCGGATGGTCGCCGCGTTTGGAAGAGAATTAAAGCTGGAACGATAATAATCAGAAAGATCAACCTTATACTTACCCCCATTATTGGACACAACACTAACGCTGCCGTCAAAGTTGATCATAAATTTCCCCGAATGGGTGCCGAAATTGAAGTGATAGATGTCGGAGCTTGCCTCCACTGCTTTGTAGCCGGTGCTGAATGGTGTACCCTTAACATGGATATATCCTCTTCTTCCCCAGTCTTCCATACTTTCTATGGGAGGTTCTTGAGAGAACGTGTTTTCATTTTCCACAAAATATATAAATCCGTAATCCGTATAAACACCATCAACGGACATAACGTCATCCGGTATTCCCTTGACCTCTCGGATGATCGCCCCGCCTGCATTCAACGACCAGTTCAAACCTACGTAACTTTCAGGTGCCGAGGGCATAAAACCCGCTGAGTTATAGCTGAGCGCCACGGGCAGGTCGAAGTCCTTATCTTGTATTCTCATTAGTTCGATGTTCAGATCGAGACGTCCTGAGAGTTTGGAAATTCCCCCTACGCCATCGAACCGCATCATACTTGCGACCTGCGGAGATCGAATTTTTTGTTGAACGGCATAATTTTCCGCAGAGGCTTGCTGCGCATAGGACATAAACGATGTTAGCATTATTGTTGCCGAGACGACAATAAGGACAAGTAGTTTAATTTTTGTTTTCATAAAACTCACACAAATTCGGGTTAGTAAGACGATTGACAAAATAACTGCATCCGAGCTTGATTTGCAACAATTTAGCAGGTTATTTTGCCTTTACATCTGCATTGTAATGGATTGCCATTCAGAACTTTACGTTGCAAAAATTCTGTGCTCTTTGTTTTTGCACGATAATTGCCTTACTTTGTGATAGGAGTAGAAAAGAAGTAAGTAAGGAGGAAGAAATTATGTCGAGTTATGGATTTGGATTTCGTGCGTCGACCAGAAGGGTGGAGTCGGAGGGTAAGCTCTATCTGCGGGTTTCTCACGGTGGTGATTCGCGTTCGGTGACCACGCCGTACAGTGTGCTGCCTGGGGAATGGGACGCCCAGCGTCGTTGTTTGCGCATTCCACCGAGTCCCGGCCCGCGGGCTGCGCAGTTGGCTGATTACCAGATGGCTATGCAGTGCGACTTGGAGAGGGTTGCCACGATTGTTCACGAGTTGGAGCGTCGTGGTGGCTTCACTGTCGACCAACTGGCCTCGCGCCTGAGGGCTGTGATGGCTGGTAATACTTTCGGTGCTTTTGCCGAGCAGCTCGCGGCCGATCTCGAGCGCCAGAGATATGAGCGTACCGCTCGGGCTTACCGTAGCGCTGCCCGGCGTTTCGTGCAATTCCTTGGCGGCCACGACCCGAAACTCGAGGAGATCACCACCGGGCTTGTGGGCGAGTTCCAGCAGCGGCTCAAGGCCGAGGGTCGTAATATGAATACTATCTCGTTCTATATGCGGACCTTGCGGGCAATCTATAATAAGGCGCTGGACGAGGGTCGTGTTGCCCGGCGTGCCGAGAGTCCGTTCGCACGGGTTTACACCGGGGTTGCTCCGACTCGTAAGCGTGCCCTTTCGTCGGTCGAGTTGGCTCAGTTGTCTGCCTTCGACCCCACTGCTTCGTCGGGCGAGGCGCTGTTGAACGAGTCGTTGCAGCAGGCATTGGCTATGTTCTTATTCTGTTACCACGCCCGGGGGATGTGCTTTGTCGACCTGGCTCATTTGAAAAAGAGTGACTTGCGGGGTCAGACTATCCGTTACCGGCGCCGTAAGACCGGCCAACAGATCGAGCTTGCCGTTCATCCGGCTATGCGTCGGATTTTGGATTGGTTCGCTTCCCGTACCCGCGGTTCGGAGTACTTGTTTCCCGTGATCACCGATCCGAGACGTAGCGCCCGGACACAATATGAGAATGGCCTGCGGCTTCAGAATCGCCGCCTGCGGGCTGTTGCTGCTTGTTTGGGGGTTGGCAGCCGCTTCTCGACCCACTCTGCGCGACACTCGTGGGCGACTGTCGCAAGGAACGAGGGTTTGCCGTTGGCTGTGATCTCCGAGGGTCTGGGCCACACGAGCCAGCGGACGACCGAGATCTATCTGGCCTCGCTCGAGCAACCTGTTTTGGATCGTGCATCGAGGCTGGTTTCGGATGCGCTTTCGCTCGGTCGATTGGCTCGCGAGAACGAGCGTTTCCGTGAGTTGGAGTTTTACGGCCTTTCGCCAGGCGGGGGTTATTTCCATCCGGCGAGGGTTTGGTGAGAGAGAGTTTTGAAATGATTTGAGTTGGGTTTTTAGATCGCGCTTCCCCCCGCCGATCGTTGGGAGTCGTGGGCCCGGGCTGTTCGTTTTCGACCTTCCGTTCTCCGCTCCCCCTCCGAAACAAAAAACGCACCCTCCAAGGCGCGTCGATATGAAAAAACTTCAGCCCAAACCACTGCCGAAGTTGTAATTTCTGGGGTAAGGGGCCCGTTGGGATTGGCCCTGCCCGTCTCTTACCAAGCGACGGGCATCCGATGACAAAGGTAGGTAATTTATTGTCAAAACGCACAAAAGCGCTCAAAAAATGTGTAAAAATTTCTAAATCTCGCCCGTCCACGCTGCCGTTCAAAACCTATCTGCTTGATTATCAATGTGTCCTAATGTGTGTCCTAATCATTTTCGGGGGTGGTTGGCTTCTGGCGTTGTTTGTCTCTTGTAGTCAGTGTGTTATGATCTCTGCCAAACGGAGGGCGTAAGGCTTTTTTGTCCGATTGCTCGTATTGCCTGTCGTAATTTGCAAAAGAGCCTCTCGCCTCGCTGTATTTAATTGATATTCATTGCTTTGAGAGTTGCATTTTTCGTTGCCTGTCGCTTGGTAAGAGACAGGCATTGTAAAGTGACAAAACTTCAAGGGTGAATAGAGATCATATCATACCAATAAGAGCGGACAAACCGAAAGTTCGGACACCACAGACGCGGAAGGGTTATCTGAAGTTTCCCTTTCATAGTGTCGCCGCGAGGGCGCCATTCCGCAATATAGAGAGTCCTAACAGCCGTAAGGGTACACGATTCAATGCACTCCCCACCGGGAGAGTTGTTCGGTCCGCTCTTATTTTTTCTCTGCTTGCGCTCTCCGCTGGATGCGAGGATGTTTACCGGAGTATTCGCGATGACCTCACTGTCTGCGTTCCCGGGGTCGAGCTTTTGTACGATTACAACGAGGAGAATAGCTCCCGTGAGAACAAAGTCGAATATTGGATTCAGACGATTGACGAGTACATCTTCGACCAGTCGGGTATTCTTTGTAGCGTCCGCCATCTGATCCCCGGCCGGTTCGCTTCCAAGGTCGATCTTCCCGAGGGTCGTTACTCTGTGATCGCTGTTGGTAATACTGACGGCCGTAGTTCAGTCACGGATGCCTCTTTGGGCCGTGCGCCGGTTGTGGGCCTCACGCACCGCGAAGACCTGAGACTGAGCCTGCAAAACGCCGAACAGTTCCCCGACGGCACAAGGGGCCCCAGCGAGGAGCTTTTCCACGGCTACAGAACATTCTCGGTTGGTACGACCTATACCAGTCGCATCCGCGTCGACCTTGTCAATGCCCACTTTCAGTTGCGTTTTCGGATTCGTTGGAGCGATCCTCGGGCTGAGGTTCCGGCTGGGGTCTACTACGCTGTGTTGCAAGGTGTGAGCTCGCGATACGCCTTGATGCCCGAGTGGGTGTATCCCAAGGGCAGTTTCATCGCCGAGCTTCACAGCCCGCAAAGCCACGACACCCACGCCCAGACCGACAACTCCATCGTCCACCATATACACGAAACCGCACACCGGGGCGACAACCAGCTTGACCATAGCCACACGACCTATCTGAACGCCAATCGCGAGATCCGCGGTGCGTTCACGACCTACCGCGCGAAGTGCGACACCCCTCTGACGCTTGCCGTGCACCACGCCTCGGGCGACACACGCATCCGTGCCAACGACCCGATGGTTCTTCCGCATGCGATCGACCTTAGGGCGTTTTTCGAGTGGTTCGACTATAACCTGGATCACGAGCTCAAGCAGCGCTACACCCTCGATATCGCGGTGAATGGCGAGAGGATGATCATCACCCCGATCGAAGAGGGAGGCGTGGGGGACTGGACAGAAGGAGGAAACTTGTAAACTTTTACACCTAACCTAATATAAAAAACAATGAAAAGATTAACTATTTTGATGCTGGCGCTCGGATTGGCGCTTTCATCGTGCTCCAAGGAGGAGCAACTCACTGAAGTTCCCAATGGCGAGGCTGCGGCCCTGAGCTTCAAGATCACCAAACCATCCTCCCCGTACGTAACCCGTGCGGACATTGCCACCGAGCACGAATGGAACATCGCCTCGTTCGATGTCTACGTGGCTGTGAACGGCGGCACGGTTGCAAAGCTCGTAAAGGACAAGGACTACAAACTCTCGCCCGATGCCCTAAACACGACGAACCGCACCTACACGATCACAATGCAGACCGCTTGGTTGAACGCCAACAGGGGCAAGACTGTTAACTTCTACTTCGTGGGGAACGACGCCACCTCGACCGCAGGGCCGCACACATCGCTGAGCGCGACTAACCCGACCGAGACGGCGTTCAAGAGCGCTCTGTCGAACGTGCTTCCCACCATCAAGGAGGGTGCAGATACGGGCCGTCTGGCGCCGATCCACAAGCCCGACGGTGAAACCAAGAACCTGTTGTTCTCGTCCGTGGTCGAGGGAGTGGTGGTTGTAGGCAAGGTCGAGGAGACGGGCAAGCTGCAGCGTCGCGAGGCTCGTTTCGACGTCAAGAACAGTTACACGGCCGCGGATGCGAATGAGTTCACGGTGACGCGGATCTTCGTCACCAACGCGGCGAACGCGGGCCTTATCTTCCCGACGGGCGCGGCCACTACGCCGATCGACCGTACGGGCGCCTACGCCCAGATCACGGGTCTGGACAACAAAACGGCCTACACCCTTGCCGCTCCCGAATCCGAACCTACGGCGAAAGACCTTGCACCGGCGGTGTTCTACCTCTATCCGACAAAGATGAGCACGGATGCGAAGGACACCAAGATCATCGTTATGGGTAAGGTGGGCAATGGCCCCGAGCAGGCGTATCCCGTAAACGTTGCTGCCGAGACGGCCATTATGGCCAACTACCGCTACGTGATAAGTGTCGACCCGGTCAAGGGCTCGGTCATCGACTCGGTGGACGATATGAGCGATTGGGGTACTCTGAGCGCCGAGTCGGGCACGAACACCGCGGCTGCAACAATGACCCCCGACACGAGCAAGATAGGCACGGGCGTGTTCAACCCCACCACAAATGTCTTCTATGTTTCAGACGGCACGAAGAGCACCCTCGGACTGACCTTCAAATCTTCTTACGGGGTCGATTGGACGATCCAATACAGTGAGGGCAGTGGAATAGAGGTTGTCGAGACGGGCAGCGTTTCGACCCGCGCGTTCACCACGACGAACACTCTTACCATCACCATCCCCGCGGGCGATGGTGCGATCGAGGCCGACATAGTTGTCAACGATGGTGTGGATCCCCGCACCGTGAAGGTCATCAGGGGTACTTTGAGCGGCGATCCGAGTGGGATACTATATCTCGACCAAGATGGCAAATTGCAGAGCGGTGAGTGGGGCGTGGATGTCTTCAACATCGCTGAGATTCCTTACTTTAAGTTCGGCTCCGTCGTCGGTATCAGCAGCAGCATGAGCGATTGGGAAGATGGCGAGAACTGTATCTCGTTCAATCCGTCGACCGCTCCGATCAGCACTTACGCGAGCATTCCGGTGTACACTTCGGACTTGTTTGAGACGATTAAGGATATTTCCGATCCGAACTACACCAACGTGGACAACATCAAAGCCGGCAAGGGCGATCCCTGTATGCTGGTGGGCTACACTGCTGCCGAGCTCAGGGAGATGAGCGATGACGAATTGCAGGCTGTTTTGGACAACGCCCGTCTCCGGCTTCCGACCGTGTATGAGAACGTTCAGTTCGTGGGCGGACCCGACACCAAGCATCCCGAAACCAAAGATGGTTTGTTCTGGAAGGATTGGATAGAGGGCTCACCAAACTACAACTACAAGGAGGATGATTCCTCCGATTGGGAAGGGGATGAATACACTTACCCCAAGGGTAATACCGGCGATGACGAAAACCTTGAGCGCTTCGATTGGTGGGTAACTAATGGTTACTCCCGGGTGAATCCCAGTACCGGTTCATTCCCCATAGAAGCTCAAGGCGATACAGCTAAGGGCGCTTACACTCTTCCGGCCGCAGGCATCCGTATGATCTCTACTGGCGCTACAAACCATCAAGGTACGACCGGGTACTTCTGGTCTTCTACTCCCGAGAGTGCCATTAACGCTTACTACCTGCGTTTCAGTAAGGATGCTATGCGCCCGGTGTATCGTAATGGTTACGCCGACGGTTTCTCCATCCGTTGTGTCGCCCGCTAATTTTTTCATTGTAGAAAGTTTTTTCCAGCCCGAGGCTACGAGAGCCTCGGGCTTTTTTGTATTTTTGTCCTATGGACGAGATGACCGGCAAGATCCGCCAATTGTGGGCACGTCAGGCAATTTCGCCTGCCGACCTCGACTACCCGCTCTGGGAGAGCCGCCGTGCTGAGCTCGTTCGGCTGGCCGAGTTGAGCGGTAGTTGCATCTTCGCGGTCGATGTCTATCGCGGTGCGTACGACTTCATTTCTGACAACTTCGCCGAACTGTTCGGTACGCAACCCGAAACCATCGAGGAGCTCATCTACCCCGACGACCGCGCCTGCCTCGCCGACTTGCAAATCCGCCACGCCAAGTTCATCTACAGCCTCCCGCCCGCCGAACGTAACGACTATCGCACTATCTATCAAGTTCGTATGCGCGGTGCTAACGGCAAGTACATCAATGTGATAAGCCGCCAGCAGGTCGTCGCGACCGACCGCACGTGCAAGGCTTGGATCGTGATGGGAATGATCGAGCTCGCGCCCGACCAAACACCATCGGACCACGTGCGTTGCTCTGTGTTGAACCTCCGCACGGGGCAATTCTTCAATCCGTATGCCGAGTCGCGGGAGCTGAGCCTCACCGACCGCGAACTGGAGATACTCTCGCTCATCGCCCGTGGCTGCCTCGGCAAGGAGATTGCCGTCCGCCTCGGCCTGAGCAAACACACCGTCGACAATCACCGTAAAAACATCCTCGCCAAGCTGGAGGCCGACAACGCCATCGAAGCGATCAACACCGCCCGCGCCGCCGGGCTGATAGAATGAAAAATATGATTACCGTACGTAACGAACAGCCCTCGGACTATCGGTGGGTGGAAGAGATTATCCGTAAGGCGTTTTGGAACCTGTACGTTCCTGGCGCGAGCGAACACCTCCTTGTGCACACTATGCGCTCCCACGAGGACTACTTGCCAGAACTCTCTTTTGTCATCGAACAAGAGGGCGAGATCGTCGGTAGCATCCATTTCACCCGCGCGTGGATCGTCACACCCGCGGGCGACCAGATTCCCATCGTGCACTTAGGTCCGGTTGCCATCACTCCCGAGTTGCACCGGCAGGGTCTTGGCCGCGTGCTAATCACCCACGCCATCCATCAGGCTCGGGCCCTCGGTCACCGCGCCATTGTGCTCGGCGGATTCACCTATCACTACCACCCCTACGGATTTGTTAGCACCAAAAAGTGGAACATCTCTATGCCCGACGGCAAGTTCTATACCGGTATAATGGCCCTGCCGCTCTACGACGGTGCACTGGACGACATCTCCGGTACGATCAAACTCTCCGACGCACTCTATCCCGACGGAAGTACGCTGGAGGCTTTCGACGCTTCGTTTCCGCCGATGGAAAAACTCACGCTGCCCCACCAAAAGGAGTTCGAGCGGGCGGTCGCGCAGGTAGACGAAGATTAGGAGGGCATCCAGCCCAGCAGGTCGACGCTTGGATTGGCGTGCTTCCAGGCGGCAAACTCATCGTAGGTTCTCAGACCGAGTTCCAGAACAGCGTAATAGACTTCGATGCCTGCGGGTGGTTTCGGGGCGTCGTGCTTGATGCGCAGTATCGCCTCGCGGGCTTCTCGCGCCTTTCGTGCCCCTACCTCGGCAGGATCGAGTCGCGCGATAATCGCATCGGTTGTCCGCTCGATCACCCCGTCGAAAGTCGAGCCCCGCCTGATGTGGATCATATCGAGCCGCCAAACCGCATCTGCACCTGCCGAAGCAACCCCTGCCCCGCCCGTGTCGTCGTAAAAAGCGTGCCACTCCAGACACTCCTCGGGCGTGTCGAGCAAATCCCGAAACTCCACATCGCGCACCCCCCGAAGCCGCGCCACTGCCGCCAGGCTTTTCTCCAACATCGGCTCGTCCGTGTAGACGTGCAGGTCGATATCGAGGTTATTCATCATCAGCCCCGAGGCCACCGAGCCGACCAGCCGCACCCGGGCCCCGACACTCTCCCACGCCTCCACCAAACCCACTTCACGCATCACCCTCAGCGCCTCCCGCCGCCTCCGTTCCGATATTTCCAGCAAATCCATCACTGCCCAAAGGTAGCTATAAATGGCTATTTTTTAGCCGCTCGCACGGTATTAATTTTGCGCCCCTATGAAAAAAGAAGCGCAATACCTCACTCGGGTTCTGGAACGACTCCGGGCGGCGATTGGCAGCGCCGACGCCACGGTTCGCGAGCGCGCGCAGACCCTCGACGAGCAAAAACGCTATATCTGGGAGAACCGCGACCTCGACCCCCAGGAGATACGTTCGGCTCGCGAGAACATTCTCAACATCAACGCCATCGGGGGCAGCGTCCTCCAGCGCAAGGAGCGCCTCTCGCGGATGCTCGATACCCCCTATTTCGGCCGTATCGACTTTCGCGAGGCCGCGGCGACTGGCAAGCCGCACCCGATCTACATCGGCGTCCATACCTTCCACGACTTCGACAACCGCACGAGCCTTGTCTACGACTGGCGCGCTCCCATTGCGAGTATGTACTACGATTACGAACTCGGTCCGGCGGCCTACGCCTCTCCCGCGGGCGAGGTCTCTGGCGACATCTCGCTCAAGCGCCAATACCGCATCCGGGGCGGCCGAATGGAGTATATGTTCGACAGCGCGGTTACGGTTCACGACGACGTTCTGCAGCGCGAGCTCAGCGCCAATGCCGACGACAAGATGCGCAACATCGTCGCCACTATCCAGCGCGAGCAGAATCGCATCATCCGCGACGCCGACGCTCCTACGCTAATAATTCAGGGTGTCGCCGGGTCGGGCAAAACCTCTATCGCGCTCCATCGCGTGGCTTACCTGCTCTACGCCCACAAGGACACTTTGACTTCAGGCGACATCCTGATCATCTCGCCCAACAAGGTTTTCGCCGATTACATTTCGAACGTGCTTCCGGAGCTGGGTGAGGAGACGGTTCCCGAGACCGGTATGGCCGAGCTGCTGTCGGAGATCCTCGGCGGCAAATATCGCTACCAGACCTTTTTCGAACAGGTAGCCGAACTTCTGGAGCGGCCCGCCCCGGGCTTTGCCGAGCGCATCCGCTTCAAGTCGACCCTCGAATTCGCCGCCTCACTCGACCGATTCATTCTACACTTGGAGAACGACTGCTTTCGCCCGACGGACGTTAAGATCCGTCACATCACCATTCCGCACGAATACATCGCCGAGCAGTTTCGCCGCTTCCACCGGATGGCGATCCGCGAGCGCTTCGAACCGATGGCCGATATGATTGCCGCCGAACTCGATCTGAAATACGGCATCGCACCCACCACCGCCGAACGCAACCACCTGAAGGCCGAAATTCGCAAAATGTTCGCAGGCGGGGCGGGCGGCGCGAACCCGAAAAACGGCGCAGGCGACCTTGCTCTCTACCGCTCCTTTTTCGCTTGGCTCGGCCGTCCCGAGATGTTTCGCACGCGGCGCGGCCAAACCCTCGAATACTCCGACCTCGCGCCGCTGGCCTACCTTCGCATCGCCCTCGACGGCACGCGACCGCGCTCGGGGGTCAAACACCTGCTCATCGACGAGATGCAGGACTACACGCCGGTGCAGTACCGCGTTATCCAGCGGCTTTTTCCTTGCCGCAAGACGCTTCTGGGCGACGCCGGCCAATCGGTCAACCCCTTCGGTTCATCGACCGCCGAGACGATCGGACAGGTCTTCGCGGGTGGCAAGACGATGAAACTCTGCAAGAGCTACCGCTCGACCTTCGAGATTACCGACTTGGCGCAAAAAATTCGCCCGAACGCCGATCTGGAACCGGTTGCCCGCCACGGCGAGAAACCTACGATCCTGCCCTTCGCCACCTCCGAGGCCGAGATTACCGCTATCGTCCGCCTCATCGCCGACTTCCGCCTCTCCGAGCACAAATCCCTCGGCATCATCTGCAAGACAGAGGCTCAAGCCGCCGAACTGCATACAAAGCTCGCCGACCCGGACAGCGATCTGCTCACCAGCCGCAGCTCATCATTCTCTCGCGGGGTGGTTTTCACTTCGGCCCATATGGCCAAGGGTCTGGAGTTCGACGAGGTGATTATCCCGCAGGCTACTGCCGCGAACTACCGCTCCGAAATAGACCTCGGTATGCTCTATGTGGCCGTCACCCGCGCGATGCATCGCCTCACACTGACCCACTCCGGTGCCCTCACCCCAGCTATTTATTCCACACCCTCGGTGCCGGTACCGGTGGGATAGGCTTGCGGTCGGCCAGTTGGCGTAGTATCTCTTCGATGGCGACTTCCAGCTGTTGGTCTTCTCCCGCGTACTCACGAACGGGATCGTTGTCCACCCAGATGTCGGGCTCTATGCCATGGTTTTCGATTATCCACTCGCCGTCGAGGTTGTAGCTCGTCGAAAACGGCACTCGGATATCCTGCCCGTCGATGTAGGGTAGCGAGCCCGAGATGCCCACGATTCCGCCCCAGGTTCTTGTCCCAATCAGCTTGCCCAGCCCCAGCGCCCGGAACCCGTAGGGGAACAGGTCGCCGTCCGAGGCGGAGTACTTGTTGATCAAACACACCATCGGCCCCACCAGCGTCGATTCAGGGATTGTTCCCGTCATCGTTGTGTGCCGATTCATCGTTAGTCGGTACGGCTCACGCGCTAACCGTTCCAGTATCATCGGCGAGACGTTTCCTCCGCCGTTCGCCCGGTCGTCTACGATCAGCGCCTCCTTGTCCAGTTGCGGATAGAAATGCTTTGAGAACTCGTTCAGCCCTTCTGGGCCCATATCCGGAATGTAGACATATCCCACTCTGCCTCCCGTCGCTTCTTCCACCTTTCGCAGATTTCCCTGCACCCAGTTCCAGTGGCGTATGGGGTGTTCGTCGGCTATGGGCGTGACGACTACTTTTCGCGTCCCGGCGGCTCGAGGATGGGCGTTGATAGTTAGCTCGGTCAGTACTCCCGCTTTGCCCACCAACAATGCATAGATATCTTTCACCGTCGTTGTCGACACTCCGTCCACCGCCACGATGTACTCACCCTCGACCACTCCCAGCCCTGGTTCATCCAGAGGCGAGCGTACACTCTTGTCCCACGAGGTCCCCGGGATTATCTTATCTATCCGGAAGTAGCCTTCCTCCGTTCGCGAGAACTCTGCCCCCAGCATACCCGTCAGCAGTCTTTCGGCCCGCGGCGCTTCGCCCGGATTCACATACGTGTGACCTACGTTGAGCTCTCCTATCATCTCGCCTATAAGGTAGCTCAGGTCGAGTCGGTTCTTCACATAAGGCAACATCTGCCCATATTTTTGCTTCATCGCGACCCAATCTACCCCGTGCATATTTGCCACATAGAACCCGTCGCGGAACGCCCTCCACGATTCGTCGAAGATTTGCGCCCACTCGGCAGCGTAGTCTACCGCGATCTTCATATCGGCCACATTGACCGCCTCCTTCAGACTCACGGTTCCCTCCGGCAGGTCGACCACATAGTACTCTCCAGCCTTTGCCACGACGGCTTTCTTTCCGCCCCTCGCCACGCTCATCATTCCCTGCACCACCTCCTCGTCCTTCTCACTCACCAAGTCATACACCCTCACACTCCCGCGGCCTGCTCCGTACCACACTTTCGTTCCCGAGGCGTAGATCGCCCTCTGACCTTCGACCGGTACTCGGACTATCCTGTCCCCCAGTCCTTCCGCATCGACGTGCACAACAACTCCTCCGACCGGTTCTTTGGGGGATTCGGCTTTCGGCGCGTTCACCACCGGATCTTTGCCCAGGAACGGCGACGGGGTTGCTTTCGCCAGCAGGGCCATATACAGCCCACCCATATTGTTATACGTGTGGTTCCACTCGGTCGAACCATATACCGGATTGAAGTCGCGCTCCGAGGAGAAGTACAGATACCGCCCATCCGAGCTGAACACCGGCCCCGTCGAGTCGTACCACTTGTCCGTCACGGCGTACTCTCTTCTTTGGGCGATGTTGTACAAATACACCACTTGGAACCTGTTCGGCGCGACCCGCGAGTACGCCAGCCACCTGCCGTCGGGCGAGAATGTTACCCCGCGCGGCGCTCCGGCCGGGTCTTCCACCGGCGTGGTCACCGCCTTCGTCGCGATATCCACGATCCGGATGCGGTTCTTGCGGTCTGTGTAGACTATGCTCTTGCTGTCGGGCGCCCACTCCAGGTTCGTGATGTAGCTGTCGTTCGCAGTTGTGTACTGCACCGGTTCTCCTCCCTGGGCCGCCTGCAGCCACAGTTCGGTCTCTCCCGTCCTGTCCGATATGTACGCCACGTGCTTTCCGTCCGGCGACCACCGTGCCGAGCGTTCGTTGGCTCCCGAGGTTCGGGTGATGTTTCGCGTTACTCCCGTTGTTGCCGGTACGTCGAACACCTCGCCTCTCGTCGTCACCGCCAGTCTCGTTCCGTCGGGCGAGAGATCCATTCCGCGAATGTAGTCGGCTCCGTTCTTGATCTCGTTTCGCGCATAGACGTTGTCCGCCGCCAGCTTGATCGTAACCTTCTCACAGCGCCTGTCAGCCGTGTTCAGCTTGTATATGTAGCCTCCGTTCTCGAAGACTATCATTCCCGCTCCCGCCGTCGGGAACTTCACATCATACTCCGTGAAATTCGTCACCTTCTCCGTCCGACCCGTTCGGGTGTCGTGCGCGAAGATGTTCATCGTCCTGTCGCGGTCGGAGGCGAAATAGATCACTTCGCCCACCCACATCGGAAATATATCCTGCGCCGGGTTCTCGGTAATGTTGGTCACTTTTTTCGCTGCCGGATCCCACACCCATACATCGTCTGCCATCCCGCCGCGATAGTACTTCCAGGTGCGGAACTCCCTCATCACCCGGTTGTACGCCAGTTGTTTTCCGTCGGGTGAGTAGCTTGCGAAACCTCCTTCGGGCAGCGGCACCTCCCGCGAAAGCCCTCCGTCCGCGCTCACGAGCTTGAGCTTGCCCACGAAGCTGCCTCCCACTCGGTTCCTGTACAGTATGTCTCGTCCGTCGGGCGTCCACCCCATCACAATGTTATTCGGCCCCATCCGGTCGCCTATGTCGTCTCGCGAGTTGGTTTCGGTGTAGGTCACCCTTATCGGCTCTCCTCCCGTCACCGGAATGGTGTAGACCTCCGTGTTGCCGTCGTACTGACCCGTGAAGGCTATGGTTTTTCCGTCCGGCGAGATGTGTGGGAACATCTCGTATCCTATGTGCGAGGTCAGCCTCACGGCGTCTCCTCCCGCTGCGTCCACCCTGTACAGGTCGCCCGCATAGCTGAAAACGATCTCCTCTCCGTTGGTTGTCGGGAATCTCATCAGGCGCATCTCGTCTTGTGCACCGGCTGTGTAAGTTGCTGTCAGGATGACCGCCAGCGAGCTTAGTAAGAATTTTTTCATAATTGGTTCGGTTAGTTTCGGATTTCAAATATACGTTTTTTATTAATACCTTTGCCGAGTTATGAAACAGGTTGTAGATTTTTTGACCGCCCTGAGTGCCCACAACGACCGCGAATGGTTCGAGGTCCACAAGGCGGAGTACAAGGTTGCACTGGCTCGCTTCGAGCAGCTCACCGCCCGCCTCATCGAAGGCATCTCGGTGTTCGACCCTTCCGTTGCCGGCCTATCCGTTAAGGATTGCACTTACCGCATCTACCGCGACGTGCGCTTCAGCCACGACAAACGGCCCTACAAAAACTATATGGGCGCCTACGTCGCTCCCCACGGTAAGAAGGCCGGTTGGTCTGGTTATTACTTCCACATCGAGCCCGTTCCCGACGAGGGTTCGTGGTCGGGCGGCAGCCTCATCTCGACCGGATTATACTGTCCCTCACCCGAGGTGTTGAAAAGCGTTCGCGAGGAGATCGTGGACAACGGAGCGGCAATCGTTTCGGCTGTCGAGTCGGCTCGCGGATTTGAACTCGACCAGACCGCCAAGCTCAAACGCCTGCCTAAGGATTTCGCCGACCAGAGCGGTTCGCCGTTCGAGGAACTGTTGAAGCTCAAGGATATTTACGTTGTGCAGCGATTCTCTCTAAAGGACGTTCTTTCGGAGAACTTTCTCGACCGCGTCCTTGCCGAGTTCCGCAAAACCAAAGCCCTGAACGACCTGTTGAACCGCGCGGTCGAGTGGGCGATGAACGAAAAGGAGGCTTCGCGATGAAACTGCTCCGGGAAGCCG
>QMCE01000044.1_pt1 | contig 67719 bp, 54 predicted proteins | sample 1821851 | NCBI WGS metagenome assembly QMCE01 (sample SAMN09453174, study PRJNA476694) | Termite gut metagenome, whole genome shotgun sequencing project. | isolation source: worker | host: Odontotermes sp. | place: South Africa:Pretoria | collected 2016-01-28
GCCCCACTACTTCCTCATTTCACGGCGTGTCATAAAGTCTCTCACCCACTGCCATGCGAGCATGGCGTGGATTCGGACTTTTGACACTGTAACCATATAATTATTTGAAACATTGGAAAAACGCTTGCATGTTGTTACGTTTGCGACACATTATCGGGGGTGTATTCGTGAGAAAGTACCACGTATTTCTCTTTTGTATCAGTATCGTTTTGCTTATTTGGCTGTTGCCTTCCCATAAAAACAACGAGGCGGGTAACGTCCCTCAACCTTACGAATACTATTATAATGAAGACGACGAGGCGGAGGACGACGCCTTGCAACCGACCCCAAACGACATTCCGATTGACGGTGCCGACACGTACGCGGAGGGGGCGGCGACGCCCGTGGAGACGGGGGCCGTTACCGTACCAATGGATTTGGAGCCAGATAGTTTGACCGTGTTCATCAACAAGGAATTCGGGCTTCCCGCCAAATATGAACCAGAGGACTTGATGATTCCAAAAGTCCTGTTTAATTTTAGTTATCGGGCCGAGAAAAACTATCTGCGAAGGGAAGCGGGCGAAGCGTTGGAGCGATTGTTTGCAACCGCCACCAAGCAGGGCCTCTCCCTGTACGCCATTTCCGGCTACCGTTCCTACAAGCGCCAGAACGAGATTTATAACAGGAACGTCCAACAGCGAGGGGCAATCGCAACCAATGCGGTGTCCGCCGTCCCCGGTTATAGCGAACACCAATCCGGCCTGTCGATGGACGTATCCTGTCCCTCCATCCAGTTTCGCTTGAACGAGGCTTTCTCCGGCACGCCCGAAGGGTTGTGGCTGGCCAAGAACTCGTACCGTTTTGGATTCATCATCCGTTACCCGAAGGGGAAATCCCATCTGACCGGCTATTCCTACGAACCTTGGCACATTCGCTTCGTCGGCAAGGAATTGGCTTCCTTGCTGTATGAAAACAACCTAACCTTGGAAGAATACTATAACTATAAACCCAAAAAGAATTTGGTGAAACATGCGGCGTCCGACATGGTCGTCGACGTCGAGGACGTGAAAGACGTGGATACGGATGATTTTGATTTGAAAGGCTTCGAATCGGACGACTCCGATTCAATCGACTCCGATTCAGACGACTCTGGTTCAAACGACTCCGACTCGGACGACTCCGATTCAGACGACTCCGATTCAGATGACTTGGGCACGGATGACGAAGACGCAGACGATGCGGAGAAGGATTACGACAACTTCCGCTCCAAGCGTAAGCGTCCCTTGCAAGAATCCAAGAGAACGCCAAGTCCCAGTCAAAAGCCAACCAAGTCACCAAAACCAAAGAAGAAGTCCAACGCCATCAAGCAAGACATAGACTTCCCACAATCCACTGCCAAGCCGAAAAAGCAACCGTCCAAGAAGAACGACGACGAACCAACAATGACGGCGACCGCCGCGCCTTCCGACAATGCGGTGGCGCCCAACATGATAGAACCCGTACCCCCGCCAACCATTTCACCACAAGAATAAGGACGTGAATAATGAGAAGCTTTATCTTTGTCTTTTACTATTTATTTGTACTAATAATCAGCCTCCCCCTGTACTTGGTGGCCTTTATCCTGCGTAAAGCCAACCCCCTCGTCATGCATCGTTTTGCACAGGGGTTCGTATCCATCGTCTTCAAATGTGCGTTGGCTCTGGCGGGAACCTCGTATCGCGTCATCGGCCTCTCCAACGTCCCAAAGGACCAAGCCGTCCTTTACGTGGCCAACCATCGAGGCTTTGCCGACGTCGCCATCACCTACGGACTCCTTCCCGGACCCACGTCCTATATAGCAAAAAAGGAAATCAAGAAAGCCATCGGCATTGCCCAGTGGATGTATTTTCTCAACTGCTTCTTCCTTGACCGCGACGACATACGCGAGGGCTTGAACATGGTCCTTTTCTCCATCGAGCGCATTAAGTCAGGCTATTCCATATTCATTGCGCCCGAGGGTACGCGTAACCCCACCGACACGATGCTCCCCTTCAAAGAAGGAAGCTTCAAGATTGCCCAAAAGACGGGGTGCCTAATCGTACCCGTCGTGTTGAACAATACGGAAGACGTCTTGGAAGCCCATTTGCCTTGGATAAAGAAGGCCAAAGTGTGCGTGGAGTTTGGTACCCCCATCGACCGCAAGGATTTAAGCCCCGAACACCAAAAGGCCATCGGTCCTTATATCCGGAACATCATGCAAGACATCTACGATAAGAATCAAGCACGGCTCAACCTGTAGTTTGGATACTGGCTACCGGCCGAACCCTTGCGCAATTTAGCTTCCTAATTCTGGCTAATGCGGATGTGTGTTGCAAGCGACGTTGCAAACTGGCTATGACGGCCGAGTCCAGTACGCGTCTTACTCGGGGCCGCTTGCGCTTAACTGGACACGTAACGGATGCCGCACTTGCAAGAAACCAAGCGCTGGCACCGACGCGTCCAGATACCCCTCCGTAATACGCGTATGTCTCGGCCGTTATATGGCATACTGGCAATCGTCTGCGCAAAATCACCAGCATCTTATCCATACTTTGTTGAATGTTATCATGCCTTCTCGTGTGGATTCAACGGATTGTCGGACGATACATGCTCACCTATCCACGGCTAATTATAATTTCAAGGCACCGCCTTTTGCTTGGTTTCCTGTTAGGATTGTCGCCGAGAAGTCCACTACAATTGCGCCTAGGCTGTCGAGTGGGTATCGTATATCCAGTAAGCATGGCCGTTGAACAGGGCATCTTGACAAGTCAGTAGGATACATATGAAAGCTGGTGATTTTGTTCAGACGATTGCCGTTAGTTAGGCAACGGGCGAGACATACACGACTTTCGAGGGGCATCTGGGCGCGTCGGCATCCGAGCTTGGTACCACACAAGCTCGATGTCCGCTACGTGCCCAGTTTGCGCGAAGGCAAAGTGAGCATCAGACAAGCTTGCTTGAATGATGCGAGCGCGCCCGCGAACCCGAGTGGTTCACGAAGTCACTCGGGTGGTCGCGCAAGCGGCCCCAAGAAAGACGTGTACTGGCTCGGCCGTAGAAACCACCGCAACGTCGCACACTGGCATCCGTCGCAATAACCAGAGGAATGTCGCTTGCCGGCGAGTCTCCAGGCAGCCGGCGAAGAAAACAAAAGTTTTCCTTGAAATAGCCTATCCCATATGTTATAATAGCCTTCTGTGATGTTTCTGATGTGCAAAATTTTCCTTGTTCTCCCCCGTAACGGCGCGGGGAGAGCCGAAGGCCAAAAGGAGGTGCAGGCAACTATGAACAAGTACGAACTAGCTTTGGTTGTTGATGCAAGAGTCGAGGATGAAGTAAGGGACGCCACGGTTGAGAAGGCAAAAGGCTATATCACCCGATTTGGCGGAACCATTACGAACGTGGATGAATGGGGCAGGAAGCGCTTGGCCTATGAAATCCAGAAGTTAAAAGAAGGTTACTACTACTTCATCCAATTCGACGCGGAGCCGACCGTTCCCGGAGAAGTTGAACGGAACATCCGCATAATGGACAACGTGCTAAGGTACTTATGCGTAAAACCGGAAAAATAGCGGGTATACCTGAGTATACGAAGGGGGTTTTCCTAAGTGAACAAACTTATATTGATGGGGCGTCTGACCAGAGACCCCGAACTAAGATATTCCCAAGGCGAGAGTTCTCTAGCCATAGGGAAGTTCAGTTTGGCCGTTGATCGCAGGTTCAAGCGACAAGGCGAACCAGAGGCGGATTTCTTCAATTGTACCGCGTTTGGCAAGCAGGCCGAGTTTGTAGACAAGTATTTGAAGCAGGGAACCAAGGTCGTATTGACCGGAAGGGTTCAGAACGACAACTACACGAATCGAGAGGGACAAAAGGTTTACAGCATTCAAGTCATCGCGGAGGAGATTGAGTTTGCGGAGAGCAAGGCCGCTTCCGCCAATTATGGCGGCGGTAGTGGCGGCGGGGATTACCAGCCCCCGGCCAAGCCCGAGACGGCGGAAGCCGCCGGAGACGACTTCATGAATCTGCCCGACGGCATTGACGATTTACCTTTTCCCTGATTAAGGAGGTCCTACCATGGCAGCACCAAACAACAAAAACGATCGTAACGACAGGGGCGGCGATTCTTCCATGAGGAGGAGGGTACCCCGTAAAAGGAAGAAAGTCTGTGCCTTTTGTGCGGACAAAGAGTTTAAGTACCTCGACTACAAGGATGTCAACAAATTGAAGAGGTACATTTCGGAGCGGGGCAAAATCCTTCCCAGAAGGATTACCGGCAACTGTGCGAAGCACCAAAGGGCGCTTACCGTCGCCGTTAAGCGTGCCAGGCACGTTGCGTTAATGCCCTATACGTTAGACTAGTTGAATGAACGTACCAAAGCGCCAAGGCACAACTATGCCTTGGCGCTATTGCCCTTGTTTGGAAAGGGCTTACTTGCGCCAAGAGAAAGAATTGGGCGCAAACGGGTAACCAAACGGGAGTCATTATGGGAAATTTGAGACTGCGCGGGACGCTGACCACCTACTTGAAGTGGCCGCTTCTATTATCCCCGCTATTAATAATCATGAACTTGCACCTTTATCTTACGGATAAACGGTCTGGATGGATTATGAGCTGCTACCTCGTCGTCTACTTGTTGTTGGCCCTAATCCTTCATTTTCACAAGCGTTCCATCCTGCTGCGCGACTTGGTGAACTACGCCATGGACTTCGGACACGTTCAAAAGGAGTTGTTGGCGCAGATGGATTTACCGTTCGGCCTTCTGGACGAAAAGGGTCACGTCCTCTGGGCCAACCACGCCCTTCGCTCCATCTTGGGTGGCAAGGGGGCCACGGGTAAAAGCATTGGCAAATTCTTTCCCGAGTTGACCCCCCAATCATTGCCCAGTGGGGAAGCGACGAGGGAGTTGCATTTTGAGCGGGACGACGAGAGTTACATGGCCGTCATGCGCCTCATCCATTTGGATTCCTTTGAACGTACCGGGACCGAGGCCGAGCTGAGCATCTTGGAGGGCAGCAACACCCTGATTACGCTGTACCTCTACAATGAGACGGAGATGCTGGCCAACGTTCGGGAGACGAAGGAGCAGTCCCTAATCGTCGGCCTTTTATACATTGACAATTATGACGAGTCGCTGGAGAGCGTCGACGAGGTGCGCCGTTCCTTGCTTGCCGCCTTGGTCGACCGTAAAATAAACAAATACATGAGCGGAGTGGACGCCATTGTCAAGAAATTGGAGAAGGACAAGTACATTTTCTTGTTCCGACACAAATACACCCCTTGGCTGAAGGAGGATAGATTCAGCCTTCTGGACGACGTCCGCACCATCAACGTCGGCAACGAGATTGCCATCACCATCAGTATGGGGCTGGGCATGAATGCGGAATCCTTCAACAAACGCTACGAATACGCCCGTACCGCCATTGATTTGGCACTCGGCAGGGGCGGGGACCAAGTCGTCATCAAGGATGCGGACGCCATCTCGTACTTCGGCGGCAAAAGCATCCAAATGGAGAAGAACACGCGGGTGAAGGCCCGCGTCAAGGCTCACGCGCTACGGGAGCTCATGGAGGCGGCCAACCACGTCGTCGTCATGGGACACAGCATTGGCGACGTGGACTCTTTTGGCGCATCCATCGGCATATACCGAATCGCCAAGTCACTGGGCAAGACTACGAGCATCGTGATGAACGAGGTCACGTCTTCCATCCGGCCTCTGCTGAACCGGTTTCTGGAGAACGCCGATTATGAGGAGGGTATGTTCGTGACCGGCGAGAAGGCGAAGGGGCTTGTCGACAACCAAACCCTGCTCGTCGTCGCCGACGTCAACAAACCGCGTTATACGGAATGCCCTGAGCTCCTTTCCCAGACGAAGACCATCGTCATCTTGGACCACCACAGACAGACGGAGGAGGCCATTGCCAACCCCCTGCTCTCCTATATCGAGCCTTACGCCTCTTCCGCATGCGAGATGGCGGCCGAAATCCTCCAGTATATAGGGGACGGCATACGGCTGAAGCCATTGGAGGCCGACTCCATGTACGCCGGCATTATGATAGACACCAACAACTTCGTCAACTCGACCGGCGTCAGGACGTTTGAGGCCGTCGCCTATTTGCGTCGGTGTGGGGCGGACGTGACCAGAATCCGTAAAATGTTCCGTACGAGCATCCAAGAGTTCATCCTGCAGGCGGAAGCCATACAACATACGGAGTTGTACATGGACTCCTTCGCCATATCCATCTGCACGAGGGAAAATGTAGAAAGCCCGACCATCATCGGGGCCAAAGTGGCCAACTCCCTATTGGAAGTGGTCGGCGTCACGGCCTCGTTCGTTCTGACGAAATACCACAACAAAATATACATAAGCGCGCGTTCCATCGACGAGGTGAACGTCCAGATAGTGATGGAGAAATTCGGCGGCGGCGGACACATCAGCGTCGCAGGGGCGCAGATGGAGCACGTAAGCATGGAGGACGCCGTCCAAACCCTCAAGCAAACCTTGCGCACCATGAAGGACGACGGTGAAATTTAAGTCGCCATTGTGTCGTCACCTTCTTAAAACATTTTGTAAGTCGTCATTGTAAATGAAGGGAAAGGGGAAAGAATATGCAGGTTATTTTATTACAGGACGTGAAGTCGCTTGGTAAGAAGGGCGACCTTGTCAAGACCAGCGACGGTCATGCAAGAAACTACCTACTGCCCAAAAAATTAGGCGTGGAAGCGACGAAGAAAAACTTAAACGACCTCAAGATACAGAAGGCCAACGAGGAGAAACACAGGCAGGAGGTGTTGGCGGACGCCCGCGCCTTGGCCGCCAAATTGTCCGGACTCTCCATTACCTTACCCATGAAGATGGGGGAAGGGGGACGGAGTTTTGGCTCAATCTCCACCAAGGAGGTGGCGGAGGAGGCAAAAAAACAGATTGGGCTTGACCTTGACCGCAAAAAAATGCAACTGGCCAAACCCATCAAGGAATTGGGCGAATACGTCGTGCCCATCAAGCTGCATCCTGAGGTTTCTGCGGAATTGAAGGTAATCGTGGAATCCGCAAACTAAACGGGCGGAATACATACAACGAGACAAGCGGGGTTCCCTATGGACGAACAATTCATAAAAAAAATCCTTCCCCACAATATGGAGGCGGAGCAATCCGTAATTGGCTCCATGATGATGGACCCGGACGCCATTAACGTCGCCATGGAATTCCTCACCAAAGAAGACTTCTATGGACGACAGTATGGCTTGCTTTTTGACGCCATGCAGCAGCTTCACAAGGAAGGCCGGCCCGTTGACATGGTGACCTTGCCGAACAAGTTGGAAGAGATGGAGTTGCCGGAAGAATTAAGCGCCGTGGAGTTCTTAAGCGGCGTCCTGTCCTCCGTCCCCACTTCCGTGAACGTCAAGGCTTATTCTGAAATTGTGAAGGAAAAGTCCATACTGCGGAAGCTCATCCAAATCGCCAAAGGCGTGGAGGAGGAATGCTACCTTTCCAACAAACCGTTGAACGACATATTGGAAGATACGGAGAAACAAGTCTTCAACATCGTCCAGTACCGCAACACGGGTGAGTTGGCGGACATCAGCGCCGTGGCGCTCGAGGCGCTCGGCAGCATCGAGAAGGCCGCCAAGAACAAGGGCAACGTAACCGGCATTGCCACGGGTTACGACCATTTGGACTACATGACCGCCGGACTCCAGCCGTCGGACTTAATCATCATAGGCGCGAGGCCGTCGGTCGGTAAAACGGCCTTCGCCCTCAACATAGCCACCCTCGTCACTACCCGCTCCCGCGTCCCCACGGCCATCTTTAGTCTGGAGATGTCCAAGGAACAGTTGGTCAAGCGTATCTTCTCCATCTATTCCAAGGTGGACTCGCAAAAAATACGTACCGGTAACCTCATGGACGAGGATTGGATTAATTTGGTGGACGGGGTGAAGGTCGTGGGCGATTTGCCCCTCATCATTGACGACACACCCGGCATCTCCATGTCCGAACTTCGCTCCAAATGCAGAAAGTTGAAGCTGGAGAACGATTTGGGGCTGGTCATCATCGACTACCTACAATTGATGACGGTGGGCGGCGGACGGCGGACCGAGAACCGACAGCAAGAGATCTCTGAGATATCCCGCTCACTCAAGGCTTTGGCGAGGGAGATACAAGCCCCCGTCGTCGCCCTGTCCCAATTGCACCGCGGCGTGGAGCAACAAAGGGACAAGCGTCCGTCCCTCTCCGACATCAGGGAGTCGGGCGCCATCGAGCAGGACGCGGACGTCGTCATGTTCCTCCACAGGGAGGATTACTACGACAAGGACACCGAAGACAAGGGCGTCGTGGAGGTCATTATCGCCAAACAGCGTAACGGCCCGACGGGAACGGTCAACCTGAAATGGATTCCCGAATACAACCTCTATGGGAACATCGCCTATCAGGATTGATTCACCCCGCACCCGCATATTTTCTACAATGGTCAGAAAGCGTCGAACGATTTTCATTGCAAACGGTACGAGCCATGGTATAATGTGGTGTATGTAAATATTTTACATGCTATTTTTGCACCACATTGTCAAGGAGGTAACTTTGCATGAACGAAACCCGCTACATAATCTCGGACGCATCCAAACGTCTGGACGTCGAACCCCACGTATTAAGGTATTGGGAAGAGGAGTTGGCCTTACAGATTCCCCGAAACGAGCTAGGCCATCGGTATTACCGGGAGGAGGACCTTCTTGCGCTCACCCATGTAAAATCCCTTAAGTCACACGGCTTTTCGCTTCGCGCCATCAAAATGGTCTTGCCCGAAGTGGACAAGCTTGATTTGAACGACCCCAGGAACGTCGCCAAACTTAAGAGCGACTTGATTGAGCAGAACCTCATGGAAGATGCGGAGCCCCCCGCCAAAAGCAAGCCCCGACCCGCCGAATTGTCCGTCAAGACGACGGGCGCCCTTGCGGACGACTCAAGTGATAAAATGACCCAATTCAAGAACATCCTTGAAGGTTTGATTGCCGAAGCCATGCGCGAGAACAACCAAGAGTTGTCCGGCATGGTAAGTTCTTCCGTTACCGAGGGCGTCGCCAAGGAATTGGACTACATCCTCCGCGTGCGGGAGGAGAATACGGAGGAACGGTTCCGCCATTTGGACGAGACCATCCGCGACACCTTTAAAAGCCGGCAGGAGGCCGCCGTCACCACCAATAAAAAGGCGAAAAGAAGCCCCCTGTTTCGGAAGGGCAAAAAGACTAAATGAGCCTTTTGGGGAATTGCCGCTTTTGTTTCATATTGCCACAAACTTGGCTTCTCTATGTGCGCTTTTTGTCATGCTCAACAAATATAATACTTTTAAACTTAAACCCTTGCATATTTTATACATAAATGATATAATGGGGACACGAAAACTGAGTCGACGTTTCGTGATTATTCACAATTCGACGCTCGGTTACATAGTTCCACCGCGTGGGTGGGTCACTATCAATTTATTTTAAGGAGGGAAAGAAATGAAGGTAAACAGAATTTTTCGAGCCATTACATCACTTGTCCTCGTGCTTGTAATGGTCGGTGGCGTTGTTTTTTCCCATGCAACGGCCGACGCAGCCGCTCCCAAGAGTGTTAAGATTACGACTTCTACCAAGGAGGTTGGCGTTGGTAAGTCCATTACCCTAAAAGCCACCTTTGCGCCAAAGAAAGCCACGGCCAAGGTTACGTGGTCGACCAACAAGAAGGCCGTCGCCACGGTCAACAACAAGGGCGTCGTTACGGGGAAGAAGGCCGGCAAGGCCACCATCACCGCCAAGACGAACAACGGCAAATCCGCCAAAGTCACAATAACCGTCAGCTCGGGTTCGAGTTACGCCAAGGGCACCGTACTGTGGGATCAAACGAAGGAAAAGGATCCGGCCAAGAGGGTTGCGGTAGCCAAGTATGACCAATTCAAGTACCACGTGTCCGCCATATACCTGTTCAAGTTCCATTTACAGGCTACCGGCGAAGCCGCCGACGACGACCTCCACGGTCCCGCCAGAGACCTCAGGGGTCTTAGGCTCAAGCTGACCGGCGAGTACAAGATGGACGGTCCCGATGCGGAAGAGTTGTTGCTACAGTTGAATTACACGCGTCCCCAAGCTTATCCCATCGTTTGGCAGACGGATAAGAAAAAAGGCCCCGTAAAGGGTGGCAAGTGGAACAAGGTCGAGGTTGAGTTCAACCTTCCGAAGAACGCCTACAACAACGATCAGGACAGCAATTACAGTCCGCCGGTCAAGTGGCCCATTCAGTTGTATTTTGCCAACAAGCCCAACAATGTAATGAGCTACAGGCCCGGCAACGACTTTACGTTTAGAAAGTTCAAGCTTTCCGTCGTTGGACCGGCAACGGACGACAATGAGATTAAGGAAAAACCGGCAAAGCCGAAATAATGTTGCTTGCGTGTTGCCTGAAAAAATGTTATAATTAATGCGTATCAGCCGAGAGTGTATTCGTGTCTTTTCACTAATATGTTTCTCGGCTATACATCCCCCGTAGACAAAACGGGTACCCATAAAAATTTTAAAAAGGAGGAGTAGAAATGAAGACAAACAGATTCATCAAATCCATTGCTTCGCTTACTTTGGTAATAGCAATGGTGGCCGCCATCATGTTCCCTTATGTAACGGCTAATGCAGCACCCCCGAAGAAGGTTAAGATTACGGCACCCAAGAAAGACGTCAGTATTTCAGGCACACTTAAGCTAACCGCTAACTTCACCCCCAAGAACGCTACGGCTAAGGTTACTTGGACCAGCAGCAAAAAGGCTGTTGCCACCGTCGACGCCATCGGCAACGTCAAGGGCAAGAAGGCCGGCACCACCACCATTACGGCCAAGACGGACAATGGCAAGTCAGCCAAATTCAAGGTAAAGGTAACGGCAGTGGCCAAAGTCGCTCCCGGAACGGTTCTATGGGATCAGAGCAAGGAAAAGGATAAGGCTAAGAGGGAAGTGTTGTCCCTGTATAACGAGTACAAGTATGACGTAAGTTCCATCTGGTTGTGTCCTTTCAACCTGTATTACCAAGGTGGCGACAAGGATGTTGGCGAAGCCGTTAACCATCTTGGCAGAACGCTTCGTTTCCAAGGGCAATTCCAGATGGTCGGCGGACCGCCTGCAGAAGAACTCTTGATTCAATTGAACTACACCCAGCCAAAAGCGTATCCGATTGTTTGGCAGACGAACAAGGACAAGGAAAAGGTTGAGCCTGGTAAGTGGAAAAAGTTTAACTTCACTTTCACCCTCCCGAAGAACGCCGTTAACGGTGACAAGGACTCGGAAACCGGCCTCAATTGGCCCATCCTCCTTTACATCGCCAACAAGCCGAACAACACGATGATTTATCAGCCGGGTAACGACTTTAAGATTAAGAACTGCAAGCTTACGGTTGTAAAATAGGCTCTTGGGGTTTGGGTTTGTTGATTAATTAGGATTTTGTAGGGGGTGCCAATCCATATGGATTGGCACCCCCTTTTGCTGTTTGACAAGGACGGAGGGAAGGGGACTGGCAAAGTGACTCCCGCATGCAAGGGCGAAGGGGACTGGCAAGCTGCTCCGCACTACCCTGCGCAAAGGCACCCCGTACGGCTCGCTATCGCAAGCCGTACGGGGTGTCGCAGGCGCGTTCGGATTAATCAGCCCCATGGTTTTGCAAGCAAGCTTGCAACCATGGGGCTGATTATCCTCACTTTGCCTTTGCGCGCTTCTTGATTTTTACCAGCTTCTTGACCTTCAGCGCACAGATTCGATCCATTGGTTGTTTACACTCCTTGAACGCTCCTGACTCGAATACTACGTAAACGTGTTTTCCTTTCGTCACGATGCCCTCCATCATCGGAGGCATGGTTATCTTCTTGAGGCATTTATTCTTCTTAATCGCTCCCGTGGCCTTCGCCTTATTCCAAGATGGTTTGTACACCATCATTTGGGAGATGTAGTAGGGCGTCGCATTGGGACCCCAATGGTTGGCGACGGACAACACCATCGTCCCATCCTTTAGGAACGCAACCCCTTGCGTCCTTGACGGCAACGCAATACGATTCTTTTTCTTTAACGTCGGTACTCCTCCCTTATCAACTATCTGATAGGAGTACATCTTCTTACCCATTTTTTCATTGAACTCCCCTACCCATAGTCGATTCTTGTGGAAGGTGATGTAGGACGCCTGGTAGTTCAACTGGCATATGGACGTATATGCGTCAATGGTTGCACCGTCTTGCCCCGCCTTCACCAACTTCTTGAGCGTCGCATATTTAAAGCAGGACACTTTCTTACCGTTGGTCACCCATATATTGGTGCCATCGTAGGCCATGCCGCCCACATGGAACTTGTCTGGCAACGCCAACGTCATCAAGTACTTTTTCGTCTTGAAATCCATCACGTAAATAACGGAATAGTCCTCATCCGTCCTGTCATAAGCCGTCATCAGCATGTAGGAACCAGCCACCACGGTGGCTTGTGGAATCATGTTGTTACTAATGAACCCCTTTACATTCGTATCCTTGATGCCCGGTATGACGAAGCTCAACGCCAAGTCCAGCATGTCGCGAAATCCCTTGAATCCCTTGTATGCCGCAGATTTCTTTACCTTGGCCTTAGTCGAGTATAGAACCGGCTTCGTACTGGTTCCCGGGAACTTTAGGATGAGCAGACCTTTGGCTAGCGGCGCCTCACTCTCCACCGTCGTCCCATCCTCCAGTACGGCATAGGTTTGAACGTAAAAGCTATAGTTTTTAAGTTCCTCCAACCCCATGACGACGTGAGCCTTCACGTTTACGTCCGCAACGACGGCAACCTGTGTATATACTTCTTGACCCTCCGCCTTCATCCAGACGATGTAGCCCGTCGCTTCCTTTACCTTCGTCCAAGTCAATCCCGCCCGATGGTCGCCACTCCGCAATGTAAACTCCGTAGTCCTCGGCCTCGTCACAACAATCAATTGAATGGAATCCTCGCCCGCGTTGCTTTCCTCCAACGTATAGGCGCGCACCATGTAAATATAACGAGTAACCACTTTTAACTCCGTATCTTGGTATGTCGTATTCGCCGTGGTTCCCACTTTCTTGAAATCCTGCTTGGACGGGTCGAGACGGTAAATGGCGTACTGTACTTCCCCACTGACCGCGTCCCATTGCAAGTCGGCGGTTTCCGTGCCAACGGAGACGAGCCGCACTCCCTCCACCTTGCCCGGCCGCGTCGCAAACGACGTCTCGTTGGTATAGGGTCCATACTCAAATTCATCAAACTCATCCTCGTCCAGTTCAAGATACGCCCGTACCATGTATTTATAGATACTGCCTGACGGTAAGTCTTCAACCTTGAAGGAGTTGTCCGCCAGCTTCTCTACTACTTCCCATCCGCCCGTTTCCTTATTGAACCGACGCAATTCATATCCCGAAGCCCCTTCCACCTTATCCCACGTCAAGGTGAACGAACTAGTCGTTACGTCTTTTGACTTGAAATTCTCTACTTGCGGCGGCAAGACCAATATCTTAAACGTCGCCTTTTCTCCGCTGTAACTGACCGTTATCGTTTGCACGCCCGTCTTTTTACTTTTGAAGCCTTCGAATACGAGGTCCTCCAACTCCAGCGCTTCTTCCGTTCCATCCTCGTACTCGGCCACCACCTCTAGCCCCTCGGGGTCAAACGTCCCCCCAAAATCGTAAACCAACTGATCCGGCTCCCATTCAATGCGAATGCCACTCAATTCGCTCGGCTCCTCCGACGGAGTAGGCGTAGACGTAACCTGCGGAGTCGTACTCGGCGAAACCTCCGGAGACGTACTTGGCACAGCTTCTGGAGACACACTTGGCGAACTAGTCGGCTCCACGTTCGTCGCACCCGCCGTATTTTCAAAGAAAATCAAGGACGTGCATACTCCCACTATCAACAATGCAATCCTCACGTTGGCTAACAACCTCTTCCTCATTTACACTATCCCCTTTCTTTTGTCCCTCCCATTACCGACAACTTGCTCTGGCGCCCATCCTGACATTGTAATCAACAACCTTGTTCATTTTGTGTCAAAATTGGAATTTGGCGCTCATTTCCAACAATGCTTCCTGTTTCTCGTCCCCTTATACGAATATCGTTGATTTCCACGACAAAAGGCATTTTGTCGCTCTACCTCACGTATACGTTGTAATTATGTTGCTTTAGCAACTGCGCCGTCTTCTCGGCCTCCTCTTCGCCATACAGCTCAATGTGAAGCACCCCTTCTTCAAACTCCCGATTATGGACGATGCCGACGTTCTTGATGCTCACCCCGTTGCTCGCCAATATCGTGGCAATGGTGGCGATTGCCCCCGTCTCATCCAAGATGTCCGCATACACCTCGTACGTTTTGGCAATAAGGCCGTTGGTTTTGTTGGAAATGGAGTCCCTATATTCTTTTGCCCCTTCAAAGGACTGGTAGAGGTACTCGCCGTCACCCTTTTGGAGGGCTTCCTCCATTTGCCCCAACAAATCCTTAAGGATTCCCAGGTATTTATTGATTCCCTTTGCATTGCCCAGACATATGTCCCTCCACATATCCGGGGAGGATGAGGCGATCCTTGTGACGTCCTTGAAACCCCCTGCCGCAAACGCGCGCATATGCCCTTCCTTATCGTGCGCCTTGACCATGTTGGTCAACGAGGCCGCCAATATGTGAGGTATGTGGCTGATGGCCGCCGTCACCTCGTCATGCTCCGTCGCATCCAACACGATTGGTATTGCGCCAGTTAATGCAACCATCTCCTTCATAAGGGCCACCGCCTCCGGCGGATTCTCCCCCGTAAGCGTCAACAAATAGTATGCGTTCTCCAGATAACGCGCGCTGGAATTGCGGTATCCCGTCTTCTCCGAGCCCGCCATGGGATGGCCTCCAATAAAACGAGCCCCCATCCCCAACTCTTTCACCGCTTGGTGGATGTTGCCCTTCACGCTGCCCACGTCGGTTACGATACATCCTTCCTTAATGATCTCCTTAATCTTCTCCAGATAAGAAATGTTGGTGAGGACGGGGGCGCACAGAAAAATGACGTCGCACTCGCAGAGCCCCTCGTCCAAATACGTCTCAACCTTGTCCACGACGCCTTCCTCCAACGCCTCCTTGAGGTAATCCTTCGTGGCGCCCGCCCCTCCGTTGTACACGCATATCGCGTACTCGGGGCGCTTTTCCTTCATTGCCTTCGCTATGGACCCTCCAATAAGTCCAAATCCAATAAATCCAATTGACGTCGTTTGCATGGGATACATCCTTTCCTTATCCTAACCGTCGTTATACGCCTTTTACGCCCCTCATCTCAATAAGCGGCGAACCTTTTCCCTCCACATAACCCTTCGTTATGGTAACCGTCCCTATCATCTCGTCCTTGGGTATCTCGTACATGATGTCAAGCATGAAATCCTCAATGATGGCCCTCAACGCCCTCGCTCCCGTTTTCTTCTCCAAAGCCTTCTCTGCAATAATTTCCAACGCATCCTCGTCAAACCTCAGGTCTACCTCGTCCATGGCGAGAAGCTTTTGGTACTGCCTCAATATGGCGTTCTTCGGCTCGTTCAACACGCGAACCAACATTTCTTTACTTAATCCCTCCAAGGCAAAAAGGATGGGCAGTCTGCCAAGGAACTCCGGTATCATGCCAAACTCCCGCAAATCTTCCACCGTCACTTGCCCAAGCAGGTTGGGCTCCTCGTCAAATCTATCCTTCAACTCCGCATGAAACCCAATTCCCGCCCGCTTGCTCAAACGCCGCTTCACGATTTTCTCCAATTCCGGAAACGCACCACTGCAAATGAACAATATATTCGTCGTATTCACCGTCACAATGGGAACCATGGCGTTCTTGCTAGTCGCCCCAACCGGCACTTCCACGTCACTTCCCTCCAACAATTTTAACAACGCCTGCTGCACGGATTCGCCGCTTACGTCCCTTGAGTTGGTATTCCTTTTCTTGGCAATCTTATCAATTTCATCTATAAACACGATGCCCCTCTGTGCCTTTTCCACATCGTTGCCCGCCTCCGCCAACAACTTGGAGATTACGCTTTCCACGTCGTCGCCAATGTACCCCGCTTCCGTAAGTGAGGTGGCGTCCGTTATGGCCAACGGCACTTGAAGCAATTTGGCCAATATCTTGACGATGTACGTCTTACCACTCCCCGTCGGCCCAATCATCAACATGTTGGACTTCTCAATCCTTACGTCGTCCTCTTCCTCCGTCAACACTCTCTTGTAATGGTTGTAGACGCCTACCGCAATTTTTTTCTTCGCCTGCTTCTGTCCCACCACGTACTCGTCCAATTGGGAGTGTATGACGTGCGGAGCGGGCAGGTTCTTCAGCGTCAGCTCCTGTTCCTGCTCCCCTTCCACCTTCTTCTTACCAGATTCCTCCACCTTCTTCTTAACCTTCTGTTGCTTGGGAACCTCCGCCTGCATCGCATTGCCAAACTGCTGGTTCCACAGGTTTGCAATGTCCATATACGGCGGTGGGTCGCTAAAGTTGATTTGGTTGAACGTCTTCTGCATGCAATCGGAACAGATGCAGATGTTGTTCGGAATGCGAACCAATTTTCCAGCCCTGCTTTCCGTACGCCTGCATATGTAACATATATCCTCATACTCATTGTTGTCTGTATTCTTCTCTCCCATTCTCCATTCTCCCCATGCTCCGACTCATCAGAACGCACCGCACAAACCTATTGCAACATACATTGTAACATACATTCCCCTACCGATTCAAGAAAAACCTTGAGAAGGGGCGTTGGTTACGCCCCTTCTCCATACTGACATATTAAGTGGGATTCCTTAACGAAAATACTTGTAGAACTCTTCCAGTGCGTCTTCATCAAAGCCATTCCCCGGTGCCTGCTCGCTTCCGTTCGGCACGCCTTCTGGATTCTCCTCCCCTTGTTCTTGCTGTTCTTCCTCCGTCAGACTGTCCAACGTCTCCGAACTCTTTAGGGTGACCTGAACGACCGTCTCCTTATACTCTCCCGTGTCATTGCGCATTACCGTTATCGGGAATTCCGTTCCCACGCGGTAACTGTTCACCTTCTCCTTCAAAGACTGGATGGACTTCACTTCCACGTCGTTAACCTTCGTTATAATGTCTCCCTTTTGGATTCCCGCTTCCGCCGCCGCGCCAGATTCCGCCACTTCGGATACCAATACGCCAAACGGGATGCCGTACAGTGCATTTGCCTCTTCGGAAACGTCCGTACCGGAGATGCCCAAGTATCCCTTCTCCTCTTCCTTCAAAACTTCTCGCTTCATCAATTCGTTGATGATGGGCAACGCCCTGGATATCGGAATGGCGTAACCCATCCCCTCCACTTCGGCCGCCGCATACTTGACCGAATTGATGCCGACCACTTCTCCCTTTACGTTCAACAGGGCTCCGCCGCTGTTCCCCGGATTAATCGCCGCATCCGTCTGCAACACCTTCATCTTGGTGACTTCTCCACCGCTCGTTCCAGAAACCTCTATCTCCCTATCCTTGGCGCTGATGTACCCCACGGTGACGGACTGTCCATAACCGAGCGCATTCCCAATCGCAATCGCCATCTGGCCGACCTTGACGTCCTCGGAATCCCCCAACGTGGCAACCTTTATCTTCTCCCGCGTCTCTGCCTTGATATCCTCGCGGTTGACGGCCACCACGGCCAAATCCGCTTCCGCATCCGTTCCTTTTACGACTGCGCTCACCGACTGCTCGTCGGCAAACGTCACTTCAATGGAACTGGTTCCTTCTACGACGTGGTTGTTGGTGACGATGAGCAGCTCCTCCTCGTTCTCACCCACGATGAAGCCGGAGCCACTTCCCGGAACATCCCTCTCTTGGTACTGTCCAAAGAATCCATAACCGCTTTCCGTCATCGTCACGTGTATCGACACGATGGCGGGCATCACGTTGTCCACCACGTCCACCACGGAAGACGATTGCTTCTCCAGCTGCTCCATATCAACCTGTACCGGCTGCATCGTTGGGATGGTCACTCCCGATTGGCCAACCTCCGCTCCCGTCTCCTCGTTCTCCTTGAAAAGGTACGTCTTGGTCAGATGGTCCACCCCTTGGAATATGGTTCCCGCCACCAGCCCGAACAATATGGCGGACGCCAATATGCGCAACACCCTCCCGCGGGAATTCTTCCCACCCTTCTCCTTCTTTTCATTGCCAGAATCGCGGCTCGACACTTCCACCGCAAACTCCACTTCCTTCTTTGGCTCCTCAAAGGCGTTGAGATAAGGTTCTTGGTATCCATAGCCATTCGCCAACGTGGGGTCGCCTCCCGCCCCTTCGCCACCATCCACTTCGCTCGCATTCCCCTCCTCTACGTCATGGTGATATTGGATGGGGTACTTTTCATATTCCATTCCTTCGTTTTTTTCGTCCATAGTCAAACTCCTTTCCATTTAGAAATCTTGACGTCGCCAACCACTAAACTCATTATTTTACTTTCTCCCATTTTATCAACCATTTGTGTTTAGTTTGTGAATAGGTAAAGTTTTTATTGTGAAAACTCATCAAATCGGTTATGATAGGTGGGAGAAAGGGAATACTTTCTGCAAAAGCAAAGAAAGGGGTTGGGTACGTGATTAAGGATAACCAGCGCTTGCTGAACCTGTTCTTACTCGTCGTCGACGGACTGTTGCTCGTCCTGTCCATGGTGGTCGCCTTCCATCTCCGGTTCAGTGGGAACAGTCTTCTTGTCATGATAGGGTTGGTGGAGATTCCAGATGGAGAGTTCTTAAGTTTCAGCTACTATACAAGGACCCTTATTTTTTTGGTTCCTTGTTATATTTTTTCATATTACATATTTAATATGTATAATCCAAACCGTTTGAAGACGTGGCAGATAGAATTGGGGGGGTTGGTCAAATCCAACGTCTTTGGCTTGGCCTGTTGGACGTTCATCCTGTTCTTCGTCATCAAGGAGATTAACTATGCGCGTAGGGTTCTTGGCATCTTCTTCATGCTGAACATCATTTTGGATTTTGCGTTCCGCATGTTTTTCTCCTCCATGCTAAAAATGATTCGCAGGCGCGGCATCAATTTGCGCCACATTTTGCTGGTCGGCTACAGTCGGGCGGCCGAGGGATACATTGACCGCATCATTGCGCACCCCGAATGGGGCTACCAAATACACGGCATTCTTGACGACCACAAGAAACGGGGCAAAAGTTATAACGGGGTCGAGATTGTGGGAAGCGTCGCCGACCTCGAGAACAAGCTGGACACCAACGAGTACGACGAGATAGCGATTACCCTGAGCATCAACGAGTTTGAGAAGTTGGAGGGCATCGTGGCCCTTACGGAGAAATCCGGAGTCCACACGAAGTTCATCCCCGACTACAACAACATCATTCCGACCAAGCCAAACACGGAGGACGTGGACGGCCTGCCCGTCATCCACGTAAGACGCCTACCACTCAGCAACCCCTTGAGCCGCTCCATCAAGCGCACGCTTGACGTCGTCGGCGCCCTCGTCGCCATCGTCCTTTTTTCCATACCCATGTTAATCGTCGCCATCTTGGTCAAGTTGACCTCGCCGGGTCCCCTCATCTTCAAGCAAAAACGGATTGGCCTGCACAACAAGGATTTTTACATGTACAAGTTCCGTTCCATGAAGGTGCAATCCGAGGAAGCGGAGAAGAAGGCTTGGACTACGATTAACGACCCTCGGATTACCCCTTTGGGTAAATTTATTCGTAGCACTAGTTTGGACGAGCTTCCTCAATTCTTCAACGTACTGCAAGGCAGCATGAGTTTGGTCGGGCCGCGTCCGGAACGACCCTATTACGTGGACCAGTTCAAGGAGAAGGTTCCCCGTTACATGATTAAGCACCAAGTCCGCCCCGGCATCACCGGCTGGGCACAGGTGAACGGCTATCGCGGCGACACCTCCATCCGCAAGCGCATTGAGTGTGACTTGTACTACATTGAGAATTGGACGCTGGGGTTGGACGTGAAGATTCTTTTCCTCACCGTCTTCAAAGGCTTCATCAATAAAAACGCATATTAATCGAGGGGGATTTCTGTCGTGGCTAGACGCAGGGCAAAGGACAAGGACGCCGTGGACAAAAGAGGTAAAAAAGGCAAGAAGACGCGGTGTATCAAGAAGTTACTTATATTTGAGGGAATTCTTCTTTTATTGCTGATACCCACTCTCTTCTTCGTATACTCACTAAGCAAAATCGACCATTATGACTTGAATCTGGGAGACGTCGCCATGAACGACGTGAAGAACCCTGACAAGGAGTCGTATCGAACCCTCGTCCTCTTTGGCGTGGATTCCCGCAAGGGCGAACTGGAACAGAACACGCGCACCGACTCCATTATAGTGGCCTCCATCCACAAAAGGACGAAGAAGGTTCGTTTGCTCTCCCTTTTCCGCGACACCCGCGTACACGTCGAGGGCCACGGCTTTACCAAGCTAAACCACGCCTACGCCTACGGCGGGCCGGAACTCGCCTTAAGTACGATTAACCGTAACTTCGACCTGACCATTACGGATTTTGCGACCGTCAACTTTAGCGCCCTGACCAACGTCATCGACGCACTCGGCGGCGTCACCCTGAACATCAAGAAAAAGGAATTGAAACACGTCAACGCCTATACGCGGGACGTCGCCAAGATTAACGGAACGACGTTTGAATATTTGAAGAAGCCGGGCAAACAGGTGGTAACCGGCACACAGGCGACCGCCTATACTCGCGTGCGGTACACGGCGGGGGGAGACTTTACGAGGGCCGAGAGGCAACGTACGGTAATCCAAGCCATCATGAAGAAGGCCAAATCCACGAACCCCATTAAGCTTGCCGGCGTAATGCAAACCGTCTTGCCACAGATTAAGACCAGCCTCTCCTCCCTGGAAGTCCTCGGCCTCGCCACCAGCGTCCTTTTCTATCAAATAGAGGAACAGGATGGCTTTCCTTTTGACCAGACGTCCCAGTCCATCGGCGGCCTCTCCATGGTCGTTCCCCGAACCCTGCCCTCCAACGTCGTCAAGATGCACCAATTCCTGTATGGAACCGAAGGATATAAGCCGTCTACCGCTGTAGAAAACATCGGCAAGGGCAAGCCTTGACCTTGGCATCACTTCCAGAACCCTTCCAGCTCCCGTTTCATCCGTGAACCGTCCACGACGAGGTACGGATGCCACTCCCTTGGAAAAAGCCTCTGGTAGGAATTCCCCAAGAAGCGCTCATCCAACAATAGAATCGTCCCCCTGTCTTCGGCGGTACGGATTACCCGCCCTGCGGCCTGCAACACCTTGTTCATGCCGGGATAGAGGTAGGCGAACTCAAAACCCGTCCCCTTCTTCTCGTCATAATACTCTCTGAACATCTCCCTTTCATACCCCACCATGGGCAACCCCGTCCCCACGATGACCGCCCCAATCAATCGGTCGGAGCGCAGGTCGATGCCCTCGCCAAATATTCCGCCCATCACGCACAACCCAACGCGCGTCAGGGCGCCCCCCTCCTCAAAATAACCGATAAACGCTTCCCGCTCCTCCTCCGACATGGCGGCCTCTTGCTTCCTCCAATTAATCTCGTCTCCCTCGCGCGTCCCTTGCCCTTCGCTTCTTCTCCCTTCCGCCAACCGAACGCATTCCGCACCCACCTCCTCCATCATCTTGTAGGAAGGGAAGAAAATCAAGTAATTGCCCTTCTTACCCCCCACGAAGTCAACGATGTAAGTCGCCATCTTTTGGTATTCCCTGGGCCCCCTTCTCGTGTATTTGGAACTCACGTCCCTTGCGACCATCAGCAGCCGGTTGGACGACGCAAACGGCGATTCGGCGTATACCGCATAATCCCCTTCCTCCCCTCCCAACTGCTCCATGTAGTAGCGAACGGGCAACAACGTGGCGGAAAAGAAGACCGCGCTCCTGCCCTGCTCCAACCGCTGCTTCAAATTGTCCGACGGGTCCATGCATTGCAACTTAACCCGAAATTCCCCATCCTCCGAATAATCCCCATAGATGCGGTACTTGTCATTGACCCCCTCGTAAATAAGCAGGAAGAAGCTGACGTTCCAATACAACTCCAAAATCTCCTCTCCCGCATGGAAACCCGGGGTACGGGGGGCGACTTCCTTCAAAAACTCCTCCAATTCCGAAGCCAAACGCATCAGCTTCACAACGAGCCCTTCCAAATCATTAATGAGTATCCATTCCTCGCACCCCCTCTTATACTCCAGCAAGGCTTGGTTGCACGCCGCCAATTGCCGTTCCAAGGGCTCGTACAACCCCTTCACCGCCTTCTTCCCATCGAGGAACCAGTGCTTGTATACGACGGCGCTAAACATTTCTCTTGCCCGCTCCACCAGATTGTGTGCCTCGTCGATAAGGAAGACGTAATCCCCCTTGGACTCGCCTTGAAAGAACCTCTTTAAATATACCGTGGGGTCAAATGCGTAATTGTAGTCACACAGAACGGCGTCCGCCCACAACGTGGCGTCCAAGCACAGCTCAAACGGGCACACCTCGTGCTTCTCGGCATATTCCAGTACGCATTCCCTACCTATCGCATCCTCATTCGTAAGCAAGTCAAATATGGCGTCGTTCACCCTGTCGTAATGCCCCTTCGCCCTTGGGCAAATGGCGGGGTTGCAGTCTGCCTTGTCAAACAGGCACACCTTGTCCTTGGCGGTAATCGTGACCACCTTCAACCTTACCCCCGTTTGCGACAGAATGTGGAACGCCTCTTCCGCCACCGTCCTCGCTATCGTCTTGGCCGTGAGGTAGAATATCTTCCCCGCCATCTCCTCCCCCATCGCCTTGACGGTGGGGAATACGGTGGAAATCGTCTTCCCCACCCCCGTCGGCGCCTGTAGGAACAATTTCTTCTTCTGCTTAATGGTGAGGTATACCCCTTTCACCAGCCTGTGCTGCCCCTCTCTATAGTCAAATGGAAAATCCGCCCCCTGAATCAATGCGTTTCGTTTTTCCTTCCACTCCATCTCCCAAATCGCCCATTTGGCGTATTCACTCAGCAAATCCCGCAACCAACGCGTCAGTTCATCCACCCCATGCCACTCCTCAAACAGCTTCGTATTGCCTGAACGCATCTGGCAGTACGTCATCCGCACCCCAATCCGCCCGCACCCGTTCTGTGCGGCGTATATGGCGGCGTAGCATTTTGCTTGCGCCAAATGTGGGGCAAACGGCTCCTTTAAGTGGGACAAGTCCATATAGACGCATTTAATCTCCTCCACCATGACGGATGCGGAAGCTTCTTCGTCCTCCCCCTCGCCCACATGGAGAATCCCATCGTCCCCCCCTTCGTCCACATGCAGAATCCCATCCGCCCGTCCCTCTAATTCAAGGACAATCCACTCCCCTCCGTACTCCACCTCTTGCTCCCATTTTATTGGCACTTCCGCCTCGTAATCCGCTCCCCGCTCCCGCTGAATCTTGCGATGCCATTTGGAACCCTCCTGCATGGCCTCCATCGAATTGCGAAGAACGGCTTCCGTATTGTCCACGTCCCCGGAACGCAATATAAATTCCACCAATTTTCGAATGGCAACCTTGCCCCGCCGCATTTCCTCGCCCATAGATTCCCCTTCCCGCGACCCACCACATTGCCATCCCCCTTGTCGCCACGCATAATATTATAGCACGTTTGTTCGATTTTGAGAAGGTCTACGAAAATGTGTTTCTGATTTTTCTTTACAATATCCCCGTCCTGTGTTAATATATTTTCACAACATCGTGGAGGGAATCTAATGACGTATGTAATAGACAAAGATAAAATACATCATTTTATGAGATTACGTAATATTGCAACGCAAAAAGACTTAGCCGACAATGTGGGAATTACTAAAAACCAACTGTCAATTATGTTGTCCAACAAGAACACTCCTCTTAAAAGTACATTTACAAGACTGTGTTCCGTCTTAGAAATATCGCCATTAGATGTATTAATGGAAAAAAGAGATACTGATTTGGATGTGAAAGAGGATAGCGATGACATTCTTGAATTTGTTGACGTCTCAAACATTGTTCCAAGTCGAGAGTATAATTCCATTGAGTTGTTTGCCGGGGCCGGCGGTTTGGCCTTGGGGTTGGAAGAATCAGGATTTCACGAACGCGGACTCATTGAAATAGATAAGTTTGCGTCTGAAACACTTCGTATCAACAGACCAAACTGGAATGTAATTGAAGAGGATATCGTCAATGTTGCAAAAAATGGTATTCGTAACTATTTGCCCACCGAATATGAAATAGATTTTGTTTCTGGTGGATATCCTTGTCAAGCATTTAGTTATGCTGGTAATAAACTTGGTTTGGCAGATGTGAGAGGCACTATGTTTTTCTACTTTTCTCAAATAATCGATGATTTGAAACCCACTGTTTTTTTAGCTGAAAACGTTAGGGGATTGCTAACACATGACAAGGGCAAAACCCTAAAAACGATGGTGGATATTTACGAGTCACTTGGATATGTTTTGAGTGTTCATCTGTTAAATGCAAACAATTATGGCGTTGCTCAAAAAAGAGAACGATTAATTATTGTAGGCGTTAAAAAAGACAAAAATATTAAGTATAGGTTGCCCAAGCCTTATAGGCATAAGCCCGTCTTGCGCGATGTACTGAACAACGTACCCGAGTCTATAGGCGAAAAATATACTGAGAAGAAAAAGAGGGTGTTGGAGCTGGTTCCTCCTGGAGGCTGTTGGAGGAATCTCCCAGTCGACTTGGCAAAAGAGTATATGGGGAAAAGCTATTACTCGGGAGGGGGGCGAACCGGTATGGCTAGACGAATCTCATGGGATGAACCCTGCTTAACGTTAACGTGTAGTCCGGCACAAAAACAGACCGAAAGATGTCATCCGGACGAGGTACGTCCTTTTACCGTAAGGGAATATGCCAGAATACAAAGCTTTCCTGACAAGTGGGAGTTTTATGGGTCGATGGGACAACAATATAAGCAAATAGGTAACGCCGTGCCGGTAAAATTGGCTAAAGCCGTTGGCTTATCCATCGTTGACGTGCTTAATCAACTGGTGGAATAATTAATCTTCCATTATTTTTTCGATTTCCTTTGAAAGTGACTTTATTACATCTCTTATTAACTGGCTCCCATCATATTCCGAGGCCACTTCACCAATTGCATTGGTTAAACGAGAGTAAAAGAAATCATCTCCTGTTAATCGGTTCCAGAAATCTCTACCAATATGTACGGGATATTTTTTTTGAATTGTCTTATAATGGACACTTAATTCCATTTGATCACCATAAAAAACGCCGACAACCAAATCATTAAAGCCAATACTCAAATTATTGGTTCGCGCCAAGTTTTTTATGGAAACAAAGTGATCCTCTATCGTCTTTACATCATCTTTATTGATTGTATTCGGCCCAGCTTTTACTTGACAATATTTTCTTCTCCCATCAACCAAATCATTAAACTCTATATCTATACCTGACGTCGTGGATGCGTACCCCTCTAAAACTGTACTGCAAAACTTTTGCAGTTTTGTTCCAAACGTAGTATTGATAGACGTCCCCAGCACTCTAGGATATACGAGAGCCTTCGCTATACTTTCAGGGTCGCTGGATCCCGTCAGAAAATTTGCCTTGTACTTATCCAAAAAGGGATTGAGGTTAAATTTTCTGATATCTTTGAGTTTCTCTGTGTTTTTCCTATGGTTTTCAGCAATTTCTTCTTTAAAAAAAGCTTTTGCTTTCTCAATTATTCGATTTTTCTCGACATGGGCTTTTTTTATGTCTTCTAAAGATTCCTTACCCAGCTCACAAAACAATTCATATTCATCACTTGAAAGACCCAAAATATTATATCCAGAGTTTTCATGGGTAGCATTTGCCAAATTATAAAAATCGTCCACATTAATTGCACCTTCGACAAGCAAATCAATCAGTTTATCCTTTGCCATACTACAACCCCCTAAAAAACTCTTCAAATTCGGCATCAAAAATCATCTTTAAAGCCACTATTTCACTGACTTTTATATTCATCCGATTTGTTTCAATTTTCGCATATGTACTTTTAGACATCTTGAGTCCCATCAACTGCATACGGGCAACCACTTGATCTTGTGTCAAACCTACATCCTTTCTCAAGTATTGAATATTCTTACCCATGTCCATATCTGGCCTGATCTTTTGCATATCATCTACCCCACTAACTTCTAAGAACGAAGTACTCTATATATTTTACTTGATAGGTTTCGTCATTAGTTTCGCAATAGAGAAACTTGACTTTATAATCTCAAAATTGACCTTAATAACAAAGTTGCATAAAACTCCAACACATTAAACATATGTGCTGAACCAGCGAATCAAAGTACCGCTTGCAATTCCTCCCCATATCTGGTAAAGTCATAGATGGAGCAAATACGCAAGCAATTCGTATATCGAGACGAAAGTGAGGAACAATATGGGAACCGATAAACACGATTCAGACAACGACCAAGAAATTGAGGAGATGATGGTCACCTTGACGTTGGAAGACGATACCGAAGTGGAATGTGACGTCCTTGCCATTTTTCCGATGGGCGATACCGATTACATTGCCCTGTCGCCCACGAACAATGCGACGGAAGAAGACGAGGTCATTTTATTCCGCTTCAAGGAATTGGAGAACGACGAAGCCGAGATACTCAACATTGAAGACGACGACGAGTACGAGGCGGCGATCGAGATGTTTGAAGAACTTATGGAAGATTCCGAAGAATCCGAATGGGACGACATCCTCGAGGCGCATAAGGACGACTAACGTTGCTGTTCCGTCGATACCTCCCGCAAGCATGTTTGTGATGTGCTTAACAAACATGCGAGGTGCGAAGGTGCGCCGCAACAACTGTTCTTGTTGTTGCGTGTGCATATCGTTACGTTCAGACGCACGTCTGAACCAGTAACCGACTAACGCGCTCCCGATGACGGGTCAACGCTTTTTATCTCTTCCACGAAACGGGATACGACCAGTTCCTTGTTATAGCGTTCCTTGACGGAGAGGATGTGGAGGTTCTCTTTTGCCCGCGTTACCGCAACATAGAACATCCTCCTCTCTTCTTCAAGGTCCTCTTGTTTGACCGCCTTTTGGTAAGGCGTAATCTCCTCGTTGGCGTCCAGTAGGAAGACCACCTTGAATTCCAAACCCTTCGAGCGGTGCATGGTCATCATTTCCAGTGCGTCTTCTTGTTGCGGTTGCTCCCGCTGTTCCTTCAACATTTCCGTAAAATTGTCTATGTACTCCATCCACTCCTCAAAAGACTCGTGGCCCTTCGCCGACTCCTGTATCTCATCCAACGTCTGAACCAACTCGTCCCTCGCTATCCTCCTCCACTCGGCATACTCCTTGAGGTACTCGTCGTAACCCACGCCTTGGCGGATGTAGTGAATGGCGGCAAACGGAGACATGTTGCGCAGCATTGCCAAATCCCCCTCCATCTGTATGATTCGCTCCACCATCCACCTCTTGCTTCGGTAAAACCGCTTAAGTGAGCGAAAATCCACCGTCGTCCCTTCCAATGCCTCCCTGGCGATATAACGTTTGGGGCGGTTCATCACTTGGAGCATCACGGAGCGCTCCCTGTTCCCCCTCGCCAATTTCATGTAAGCGATTACGTCCCTCGCAATCCAGTGTTCGAATAGGTTGGGCAAAGCCTCCTTCAATCGAAACGGCACGTTGTAGGCCATCAAGGCGCCGACCAAGGCCCTCGGCTGGCTGTTCGTACGAAACAGGACGGCCATCTCGCCATACGCCGTTCCCTTTTCATGATAATCCATCACCGCCTTCACGACGATTTCATTCTCCCTATGCAGGTTCTGACAGTGGCAGATGTGTATGGGGCTTCCTTTGCCGTGGAAGGCTCGAATATCCTTGGGGAACCGTTTGCCGTTGTTGCGGATGACGCGCGACGCCCCCTCCAGTATGTTGGCGCTGCACCGATAATTCACGTCAAGCAAAACCCTCGTCGCATTCGGATAATCCTTCTCAAAGTTCAACATAATCTCCGGCTTGGCCCCTCGAAAGCGGTAAATGGACTGGTCGTCGTCCCCCACGATGAAGAGATTGTTCTCCGGCTCCGCCAACATGCGGACAATCTGGTATTGCAACAGGTTGATGTCTTGGAACTCGTCAATCAGTACGTATTGGTACCTCTCCCTCCACATGGCCAGCACGTCCGGCCTTTTCACGAACAGCTCATAGCAATACACCATCATGTCGTCAAAGTCAATCAGCCGCCGTTTCTTAAGGAAGTCCTGATAGGACTGGTATATCTGCCGAAACGTCTCCTCCGGACAATTCAGGGAATAGTAGTTTGCAAGGTCCACCCGCTCCCCTTTTACGTAGCTAATCTCACCCACCAACTCGCCAATAAAATCATTTTCGTCCTCAATCTCCATATCCAGCGACCCCACCACGTCGTGGAAGAACCTCGACTTGTCCTCCTCCCTCAGTATGTTGCTCCCGTTGAAGTGGTAGGCGTGCCGAAGAATCGCAAAGAAAACGGAGTGAAAGGTTCCAAAATTCACCCAGGAAGGCTTATCCCCCATCTTTTTTGCAAATCGCTCCTTCATCTCGTTGGCCGCCGCCTTCGTGAAGGTGACGACCAAAATATGTTCCGACGGAACCCGCCTCTCCTGCACCAACCGTCTGACGCGTTCCGTGATGACCATGGTTTTGCCGGAGCCCGGGCCCGCCAACACCAACATGGGCCCCTTGTCATGGGCCACCGCCTGTTCCTGCGCTTGGTTTAACTCCATACAACCCCCATTCCACGTCGTTGTGTAAATACGCCAAAGCATGAGCCTAATCGACCCTATTGTTCAACCGCGTTGGCCAACTTCTCAATCCCCGTCCGAATTCTACGCAAGGATTCGTCCTTCCCTATAATTTCCATTATTTCGTACGCGCCACCCGGCGTCATCTGCTTCCCTGATACGGCGGTACGCAGCGGCCATAAGACCAACCCGTTCTTCACGCCTTTTTCCGCCACGTAATCCATTGCCACCTTCTCGATTGACGAGGCGGAATACTCATGTAACGCCTCATACCTTGGCAAAATCTCCTGCAACGTATTCAGGGAGTTCTCCGTATTCGTCTTCATTTTCTTGTGCGTATACATGGCGACGTCGTAATCCGGCAGCTCGTCAAAGAAGTCAATCTTCTCTGGAATGTCCGAGTACAACTCGATTCTCGTCTGCAACAGGTCCGCAATCTTTTCCTTGTCCACGTCCTTCCCCACCACTTCCCGAATCGTCGGCATCACGTAATCGTAGTACGCCTTCTTGTCCATTTTCTTGACGTACTCCCCGTTCATCCAGCGCAGCTTCACAATGTCAAACATGGCGGGCGACTTGTTAATCCGCTTATAGTCAAATATCTCTTCCAACTCCTTCAGGGAGAATATTTCACCGTCCCCCTCCGGACTCCACCCAAGCAGGGTGACGAAATTTACGATGGCCTCCGGCAAATAGCCGAGCGCCACCAAATCCTCAAACGACACGTCTCCGCGCCTCTTAGACAGTTTCTTGTGGTCCTCCCCCGTAATCAAGGGGCCATGGACGTAGATGGGTACCTCCCATCCAAACGCCTCATACAGTCGGTTGTACTTGGGCGCGGAGGACAAGTACTCATTCCCCCTCACCACATGGGTTATCCCCATCAGGTGGTCGTCCACGACGTTGGCAAAATTATAGGTGGGGAACCCGTCGGACTTAATCAACACCATGTCCTCCATCTCCACGTTTTGAACTGTTATCTCCCCGTATATCGCATCCACGAAAGTGGTCTCTCCCTCGTTGGGATTGTTCTGCCTGATGACGTATGGCTCCCCCGCCACAAGCTTGGCTTCCACTTCTTCTTTCGCAAGACCCAAACAATGCTTGTCATAGGCGACCACGTCCTTGTTCTCCTCGTCGCCACCCTTCAGCCTCTCCAACCTCTCCTTGCTGCAAAAACAGTAATACGCCTCCCCCTTCTCTATCAATTGCTTGGCGTATTCCAAATACACTCCCGTCTTTTGCCGCTCGCTCTGGAAATAAGGCCCCTCGTCGTAACGCAAGCCCGCCTCCTCCATCGTTTTGCAGATGAGGTCCAGCGCCCCCTCCACATACCTCGCCCTATCTGTATCCTCTATCCGTAGGATAAACGTCCCCTTCTCGCGTTTGGCGATTAGGTACTCGTACAGCGCCGTCCTCAGATTGCCCACGTGCATCTTGCCCGTGGGACTGGGTGCATACCGCGTCCTTACCTCCATGTAATTTGTCCTCCTTCTTTGTTATGAACTCTACTTTTGCGGCTTCTTGCGTGGAACATGGGGGCGCCGGATGGACGCCCCCACTTACTTCATCTTTTCATGCACAAAGGCTCTTCTTGCGCAAAGGCAACTCTTCGCGTCTTTGTAACTCCGCACGCGAAGGCAACCCTTCGCGTCTCGCTTCGCTCGTCCGCTCAGGGCCGCGGGCGCGTTCGGATTGTCAATCCCATGGCTTTGTGAGCAAGCTCACAGCCATGGGGCTTGTCAATCCTCACCTTGCCTTCGCGAGCCTACTTGCCGACGGCCGCCAACACGCCGACCAGCGCGGGCTTCGGCTCGTAGCCATCCATAAACAGCAACGGGGTACGGTTGCCCCTCCAAGATACGGAGTCATCCAATCCCCAGAACGTGACGTTCGTAATGTTCGCCCCATTCTGCTTCTTGGTGGCCAACATGGTAAACATGTTCTGATAGAACTCACCTTGCATGCCAAATAAATCCGGTCTGCTAATCGTCACGTCCACTTCCGTCAATTGAATCTGTAACCCCAGCGCGCTGAACTTGTCAACCGCCGCACCTATTTGCTCAACGGTCGGAAAACCAATGTCCAAATGGGCCTGCATCCCGATTCCGTCAATCAACCCTTCCGCCTTCAACCTTGTGGCCAATGCACAGATGTTGTCCGTCTTCGTCACGATATACTCGTTGAAGTCATTATAGAACATCGCCACGCCTTGTTCTTGGTACTTTCTCGCATAACGGAACGCGCTAAAGATGAAGGAGTCGTCCTTGTAGATGCTGTACCAATTGGAGCCGACGCGAAGGCCCTTCTCGTATACCGCGTTGCCGTCATTCTCAAACGCCTCGTTCACCACGTCCCAAGCATAGACAAGACCCGGGTACTTCGTCTGTACATGACCCAACACCTGTTGGATGTAGAACTCCATCCTGGCGTCCATCACTTCCTTGGTTACCAATTTGCCGTTGGCGGAATACCCTTCACGGAAGAACCACGCCGGCGTCTGGCTGTGCCATACCAACGTGTGCCCCCTCATCTTCAAACCGTTGTTCTTCGCAATCTCCATCGCCTTGTCAACCGTTGCAAAGTTCAACTTGGGTATCTGCGCCTCTTGATAACTCTCTGGAACGGGGAATTCCGCCGCCGACTTGTCAACCAATTGGGCGGTCCCCCCTCCCAATATGGCTTCCGGCTTCATCTCGTTCTCCAACGTAATGCTGTTGTATTGGCTCACAATGTGCTGGAGGTCCACGGGGTTCTCCAATTGCCTCAGGTTAACGGCCGCACCCATGGAGAAACGATCCGCATAGGCGTCCTTCAAAGTGGACGAAACCACCAAACTCTGTACCGTAATACGGACGGACGCCTTTTTCTTGCTCATCGTCGTCGCCGTTACGGTGGCTGTTCCCGTCGATTCGGCGGACATGTTCCCCCACTCGTCCACGCTCACTACTTTTGCGTTGCTGCTCTTCCATGTCGCCTTGTCATTGGAACTGGCGGGACTCATTTTGCACGTCAAATACAGGCTGGTTCCCTTGTACATGGTTGCAGACGTTACGGTTTTCCCCTCCTCGTTCACAAGCGACGCCTTCTTGGCTCCCTTGACGACTTCCACGTCACATTTTAACACGTACTTCTTGCCCGCCTTAGGGGTAACGGTACAACGTACCTTCGTCTCCCCCTTCTTCACTCCCTTAATCTTGCCCTTCGCATTAACTTTGGCAATCTTCTTATTGTTCGACTTCCAAGTGTATTTGTCGCCCTTTTTCTTCTTTTGAACGTTAACCTTCTGGGACTTGCCTATCAGTATGGCGACGCTTTCTTGACTCAGCTTGGACTTCTGTGCCGCAACAACCGTCTCCGCGGGCGCCCCCGTCCCTACCAACACTCCAATCAACAATACGGCGACCAACAACCACGTCGTTCCCCTCTTACACCATCCCTTACTCATCTTATTCCTCCTATTCTCATTTTTGCACATCTCCGTTCCCTCATTGCTACTCGTCCCCATTTATTACTTGCAGCAGATACTCCACCGCTAACTTGGGCTTGTTCTTCGCGTCGAACAACAGCGGGTAGCTCTGCTCCCCCTTGTGGTTCGACAGCCACGTATCGACGTCCGACAGGCCCCAGAACGTTACGTTCGTAATGTTCGTCCCCCCGTCCATCTCCCGCAGCAACATTTGAAACAACAACTGGTACCTTACGGCCTGCTTCAAGAAATCCTCGTCCTTGTCCGAAGGGTTGTGCATGTCGATTTCCGTCAGCTGAATCTCCAACCCTATCTCGGAATACGCCCGAATCGCATCCTCAACGTCGGAGATGGACGGGTACGACATGTCTATGTGCATCTGCATCCCCATTCCATCCACCAACCCCTTGTCCTTCAGTCCCCTTAGAAGTTCACAAATGTATTCCCTCTTAATCGTGGCATACTCGTTGTAGTCATTGTAAAAGAGCTTCACGCCATCCGCCGCATATTTCCTCGCGTACTCAAACGCCTTCTCTATATACTCCTCGCTTCCCACCGTCTGGTACCATAGGCTGTCTTCCTCCCGATACCCGCCGTCATCCGCCATCCCTTCGTTCACCACGTCCCAAGCGTATACCAACCCCGGATAATTGTCCTGACAATATTCCATGACTTGCTTGATGTAGCTCTCCATCCGTTGCAGCATGACCTCCTTCGACACGAGATCCCCTTCCCACACGTACCCTTCGCGGAAGAACCACTCCGGCGTCTGGTTGTGCCACACCAACGTGTGTCCCCTTAATTTCAATCCGTGCGATTGCACCAAATCCAAAACATAGGCCAAGCTCTGCGTGCGTATCTTGGGTTCTCCATCCTTGGCCTTGCCACTGGCCTCCATATCCAGCAACGACGTCGGCTTCATGGCGTTCTCCATGGTGACGCTGTTGAAATGCTTCTTCACAACCTTCATCGTCTTCTTATCTTCCAATTGCCACGCATTGATGGCGACGCCTACCGAGAAGTGGTTTGCATACGCATCCTTCAGGTTCGTATGCGTCACGCCCGGCACCTCGCTGGGTTTTGGTTCCGTCGTCCCTACGACTGTCTCCGTCGCTCCTACGACCGTCTTCCCGTCGTCACCAACGTCTCCACCCTCCGGACTTGCGCTCGCATTCTCCCCGTCAGGTACGCCCTCTTGACCCGTTGCCCCTTCCCCGCCGGACGCACCGCCGTCCACTTCCGGCATAGCGGTCGCTTCCGATTCGCTCACGCTTCCTTGTCCATCCCCCCCACATGCACCCAACATACCAATTATAAGGACGCACAACAAGAACAACGACAACCCTCTATACGTTTTGCGGAACCCGCGCGCCATACCATAATCCTCCTTCTCGTCACCATCATACCATCACGCGTTCAAAAACGTCTTGATACACTGAACGGCGTGGTCCACTCCCCCGTAATCACTTCGAATTGACAGGTGGTAATTGTTGATGTTGCCCCATCTATCCTCCGCATGGTAATTGTAATAATTCGCCCTCCGCTTGTCATACTTGATTACGGCTTCCGCCGCTTTGTCCTTCGACAAGTTGTAGAGGCGAATCGCCCTCTCAATCCGAAAATCAATGCCCGCATTGATGAACACGTTTACCGCGTTCTCAAAATCCCTCAATATATAATCCGCACACCTTCCCACAATCACACAAGGGCCTTCCTTCGCCACGCTCCGAATCACCTTGGACTGCGCCAAGAATATCCTGTCGTCTATTGATAATCCCGCATACCCAAAATCTTGGTTGCCAAACGCGTTCATACCCATCGCTATCGAATAGATAAGGCTGTTCGTCGCCTTCTCCTCCGCCCTCTCAAACGCCGCCTCCGCAAACCCGCTCTCCTTGGCCGCACGGCTAATAATCTCGTTGTCATAGAAGGGAATGTTCAATTCCTTGGCAAGTTTCTCCCCAATCTCCCTTCCCCCGCTACCGTACTGCCTACTTATCGTCACTACTTTTTGCATCGTCACCCCTCCTCCCGCAAAATTTACGTGGCGCCTTGCATCCCCAACACTCGGCGCAACATAACGTCTGAGGACATTATAACATGGATTACGCAAGAATCCTAGATGATTTCCTAATGTTTTTTTTACTATTTTGTAGCATTTCTATCATAAATTTCCCACAATGGCGCCTAAATTATTTTTTATACTTGACGTTTTCACGTCACCACAAAACGGCCGACCTCAAAAACCCTTTGACGTCGGCCGTCCATCCTCCACCGCACACCTTGGCGATGGCAATTGGTAAGGCGTCACCGCCTATTTTACAACGGTAATCTTGCAGTTCTTGATTTTGAAGTCGTTGCCCGGCTGGTAAATCAACCTGTTGTTCGGCTTATTGGCAAAATAGACGAGGATGGGCCAATTGAGGCCGGAACCCGCCGTATCCACATCACCATTGACGGCGTTCTTCGGAAGGGTGAATTCACACCTGAATTTTTTCCACTTGCCAGGCTCCACTTGTTCCTTCTTCTTGTTCGTCTGCCAAACAATGGGGTATTTCGTTGGTTGGGTGTAATTTAATTGAATGAGCAGCTCTTCCGCAGGCGGCCCGCCAACCATCCGGTATTCACCCTCGAAACGAAGGGTTCTGCCCAAATTGTTAACGGCCTCGCCAACCTTCGGGTCGCCACCGGCGTAATACAGGTTGTAGGGGCATAGCCATATGGCGCTTACGTGATACTTGTAACTGCTATACAAGGCCACCACTTCCCTTTTTTCTTTTGCCTTCTCCTCCCTCTGGTCCCACAAGACCGTTCCGGGAGCGACCTTGTCTACGGCAGTCACTTTGACCTTCATCTTGGCCGACTTGCCATTATCCGTCTTGACCGAGATGGTGGTGCTTCCCGCCTTCCTCCCCTTGACGTTGCCATTGGCGTCGACGGTGGCGACGGCTTTTTTACTGCTGGTCCAAGTAAGCTTGGCCATAGCGTTCTTGGGCGTAAAATTGACCGTTAACTTAAGGCTGCCTGAAACGCTGACGTCCTTTTTTGGAGCCGTAATCTTAACCTTCTTGGGTGCCGCCGCATCAACCTCCACATAGGGAAACGTGATGGTGGCCACCACCGCCACTACCAAGGCAAACGAGACAACGAAACGAATCCTTGCGTTTATCCCCATTCTAACTCCTCCTTCCCATCATACGATTTTTATAGCCCTTTCATCGTACCATCCACATATTACGGAGTTGATACCTCCACGTTAAGGAGTTGTAAACACTTATTCCGAATCCTTATCCGCACCCAATCGCTTCTCTGAAATCAGCTCACTTCCTGATTTCACGATGTCCAATCCGTACTTCCGCTGTAGGCCCATCATGGCGTCGTCCAGCTTGTCCAATTTCTCATTGGTGCCGACGTCCTCAAACAAGGACAGCTGCCTCTCCACCCCATCCGTCAAACCGCTCAGGCTGATTCCCACCAATCGAATGGGGCGGCGCTCCACCTTGTCCAACAACTCCGCGGCGGTGCCGTATATGGCGTCGGCCTTGTTCGTCGCATCGCCACTTTTTGAACGGGTAATCTTCTTCATGTCCTTAAACGTGACTTTTAGGGTTATCGTCTTGGCAAACGTCTTGTCAAGACGCGTTTTAAAACTAAGCTCCCGCGCAATAAGCCGAAGCACGTCTTTGAGGTACTCCCTGTCGGTGACGTCCTCTTGAAAGGTATGCTCTTTGCCAAGGGACTGCGACTTTACTTGGCTGGCGACGACGCGGTCGTCAACGCCGTTCGCCAGATTGACGACGTGTCGCCCTTGATTCCCGAGAGCCCTCACCACGGCGTCTTGGTTGTCGTAGACGTCCCGCACGGTGTGAATTCCGATTTTTTGCAGTTCCGCCTCGGTTTGCGGCCCCACGCCATAGACAATCCGAACGCTTCTGTCTATGATAAGCTCTCGCAAAGCTTCCGGGGTCGGTATTTGAAAGAACCCGTCGGGCTTCTTCTCCTCGCTGGCCAACTTCGCCGACATCATGGAATAACCCACTCCCACCGAGCAGGTCAGCCCGGTTTCTTCTTGGACCCGTCGTTTGATTGTGCGCCCTATCTTTTCCGCACCACCAAATAAATGCGCCGAGCCGGTCACGTCCAGAAACCCCTCGTCGAGGGAGACGTATTCAGCCAAGTCGGTGTATTCGGCCCAAATCCCGTGTATCTGTCGGGAGGCTTTCACATACTTGTGGCCGTTCGGGTGCATGTAAATCCCTTGCGGGCAACGACGATAGGCTTCTTTGATGCTCATGGCGGAACGGACGCCAAACACCCTCGCCTCGTAGCTGCAAGTGGAGACCACGCCCCGCTCGGAGGGCAGCGCGCCAATAATGAGGGGCTTGCCCGCCAACTTGGGGTTGTCGCGAATCTCCACCGCCGCAAAAAACATGTCCATGTCAATGTGTACGATTTGCATATCGGTCACCTCGGATTGCCTTCGCAAGAATCAAAATTCTCCCATTATGATACCATTTATTTGGTGAAACATCAAGAATGAGGCTTAACGCCAACACGGCGTCACTTTGCCTTCGCGCAAAACAAACAATCCGAACGCCTCTCCAATCAGGAAAGGGTTCGGATTATTCTCATTCACTGCGGAATATGGGACTTGAACCCATACGTCTGTTAGACACATGATCCTTAGTCATGCCTGTCTGCCAATTCCAGCAATTCCGCATAAACCTAATCAAAATCAATACCATTCTGCCTGATTACTATAACATTAACCATTCGCATTGTCAATATTTTTTTCTCAACGGCTTCATAACGGCTTCTCATTCTTCCCAAACCAGCAAACCCAAGTTTAGCACAAGACGACAATCATTATAGGGGAAATTGTAGGCTTTTTGCCTTATGGATAGCCAACGCTTTTTATACAACATGAGAGATTTTCATTACGTGCGATAGCTTCTCGTTCTTCCCATATCAACAAACCCAAGTCCAAGGTAAAAATTACGGGCGCTTATGTTGGTAGTGGCGGTATTGACGTCCATACGCCCAACTCCCTTTTGACTCAACTCATAAAGGAGCTTGTTCATGCATTTGGCGGCCAGTCCCTGATGGGAATACTCCTCATTGACGCGCATCGACTCCATGAAGCATATACCCTTGTTGGGCGCGAGGTATAATTCGCATCCACCAATCTCCTTCACGCCCTTCTCCTTATAGAACGCAACGCTCCGCCCATCGCCGGAATGAACCATTTCGACGTCGGAATCCACGTATTCCGGTACGCCGCGCAAATCCTTGGAATAGTAGACATTCTCCTGTTCCCTTAAAAAGCCGTACCTACTCAGATAAACCTCCAGATAAAATTCAGAATCGTGAAGCTCTCCTTGTCCCGCATAGCAACTCATCCCCAAAAGCTGAAAAAAGGCGCGCCTCTCCCAACTCTCCACTCCCTCAAAAAACGCATGGGCCACATCAAACAGCTCGACCCCCCTATTGTCTCCCACGTCATAATGAACATTTCTGATGACGGCATAACTCTGGGTATAGTCCTTTTTATCCCTTTTGTCAAAAACAAAGCTGGTAAGCCCAAATTGGATGAATCCCTTCACCCTCCCCTCGCCCATGAGCAGGTACGTCTTTAGAATGGCGAACATGGGATTCCCCTCGTCGTCATCGTCATGAAACATGCTTTCCCGCCACGTGCGAAAATTGACGGGAAAATAATATGGCACGTTTTTTCTGGACGTAATAAAATACTTGTACAGCGCCAATTCATCGTTGCGCCTCAACTCACGAATCATATGCACCTCCATATAAACCCTTTTCCTATGTCGCCATACGGGTAGTGTAGCACGGGGTCCCCTATCCAGTCAAGTTAAAACGCTTCGCGGGCCTGCTCAGGTTCGCGGGCGCGCTCGCCTCATTCAAGCAAGCTTGATGAGGCTCACTTTGCCTTCGCGCAGCAAGAAGGGCGCCATGCCGAATTGACAGACGCCCTTCTTCATAGAAACATCTAGCCCCTACTGGTTATTGAACCGTCGGTGCATTCATTACGCTCATCCAAGCACCCTTCTGCAAGAATCCATAAATCGGATGATAGTTAAGTAACAATGGCGTGTTGCCGCCCCTCCACGACATTTCGTCATAGAAACCCCAGAACGTAACCACCGTGATATTGACGTCGTCGTCCCTTCTAAGGTCAACGAGCATCTTCATCAAATCGGCGTAATACTCCGTCTGCTGCTCCATCGTGAATCCCGTAGCCCCGCCAAAGTTAATCGTAACGTCCAACTCCGTTAGCTGAATCTCCAAGGAGCCGTCCCCAACGGCGGCAAACTTCTCAATGGCCGTCTTCACTTCCCCAACGCTTGGGTATCTAAGGTCGATGTGGGACTGCATTCCTATCCCGTCAATCAAACTCTCGCCATTGGTCTCCATGCCGATGTCATAAAGCTTATTGGCCAAAGTGACGATGTTGTCCGTCTTGTCCGTCATATACTCGTTGTAGTCGTTGTACAGAAGGCTTACTCCGTCTTCCACATATTTATTCGCATACGTAAACGCATTAATGATGAACTCGTCACTCTGGTACACGCTGTACCAATTACTGCTCTCACCGGCGGAAGGATTCCCTCCCCTCAGTGCGTTCTCATAATCGGCTGCACCGTTGTTGGTGAACACTTCGTTGCAAACGTCCCATGAGTAGATGACGCCCGGATAATTCGTCTGCACGTGCTCCAGAACGGACTTGATGTAGAATTCCATCCTGGCGTTCATGACCTCTTTGGTAACGAGGGCGCCGCTGGCGGAGTAATCCTCCCTGAAGAACCATGCCGGCGTCTGGCTGTGCCATACCAACGTGTGGCCCCTCATCTTCAACCCCTTTTCCTGTGCGACGGCCAAGCACGCATCTACCGTGGCAAAATTCAGCTGCGGAACCTTTTCGTCCGTATATCCCTCCGGCAAATAGCTCCTGTCATAGGATTCGCCCTCAAACACGGGGGAATTCCTCAGTATGGCTTCCGGCTTCATTTCATTTTCCATCGTAACGCTGTCGTACTGCTCCACCACGTGATCCAACTTGTCACTCTCACCGGCGTCCGTCAACTGCCTGCTCGTTACCGCCGTACCCATTGTGAACAAGCCCTCATACGCCTCCTTTAGGATTCCTTCCGGCGGGTCGGCGTCCGGCGGCTCAATGACCACTTCCGAATTCCACCACACGGAAACCATATCCACGTAGAAGTTGTCCGTTGCACTGGACGGCATCTCAAAATACATGTTTATCGTCGGTGGCGCCGCGTCTATGTCCACATACCCTTCCATCAGCGTCCATACGCCGCTCTCGACCACCTGCTCGACAACCGCCGGATAGGTACTGCTTCCTCCGCCATAAGAAAATTCAAGGGAAATCTTCATCGTCTGGTCGCTGCCCGTATCCTGCCTTACGTATCCGCGGACAAAGTATCTGTTGCCCATTTCCATAAAGCTCGTGGCGTTTATCTGCGTCCCGTTCCATGCGGCCGTACGTCCCGTGACGTATATCGAATGGTCCCCGTCGTAGGCTTCCGTATCGACGTTGGTCGCGGTTGCGGACCTTCCTCCAAACCCTTCGTTCCCATTCTCAAAACTACTCGTGAAAAGGGGTTCGCCCGACGTCGGCGGGGTCTGCGTCGCTTCCGGCGTCCCCGTTGGCGACGTCGTTTGTTCCGGTGAAGACGTCGGCTGAATCGTTTGGCCCGGTGACGTCGTCGGCTGAACCGTCTGGCCCGGCGTCGTCGTCGGTTGGCTCGGCGTCGTCGACGGCGGGTTCACGGTCGGATTGGTCGATGCGCTTGGCGTTGCCGCATTACCTTCGACTACCTTGACCGCAATGGTCGCCTTCGCTTTTCCAAAAGTAGTCGCCGTTATGGTCGCGTCTCCCGCCTTGACGGCCGACAATTCGCCCGTCTTGCTTACGGTAACCGCATCGTCATTGCTACTCTTCCACGACTTGACAAAATCGTTGGAATTCTTGGGCGCCGTCACCTCGGCTTCCAATGAAACGTTTTCTCCCACCTTCAACTGTAGCGGGGCGGCCGTCTTTCCATCGTCGTAAGTAATCCGTAACGCACCGGCCTTTTTGACGACCCTTACCTTGCAATTCAGAGAGTACTTCTTGCCCTTGACGGTTACGTTGGCGGTAACCCTCGTATTGCCTTGCTTGACTCCTGCGACTTTGCCGTTCTTGTTGTTTACCTTGGCAATCTTTTTATTCTTGCTTTTCCAATTCACCTTTGCTTTCGCAATTTTCTTCTTCAGCTTTAGTTTTACTGACTTGCCGACCAAGACGTCTACCGAAGTCTTGTTCAGCGCGGGCTTGGCCGCCGCCATAACGGTCTGGCTTGGCACCGCCCCAATCCACGTGGCCACCACCATCGATAGAACCAGCAGCAACGACAGGATTCTTTTCTTGAAACCCTTCCTTTCCATAACTCTACTCTCCCTTCATTCTCTACATTTTATTTATAAAACGAATGGACGCCATGCTTGCATTGCCTCCCCCTCTATATGTGAGGAAGATTGAATGGATGCCGTCAGGGATTGCCATATTGGCGGAAAACTCCGTGAAGACGTTCGTGAACTCTACTTTGACGCTTCCCAGCAATTCCCCATGTAGTGACGTCCTGACCTCGAACACGCCGTCGCAATATCCCCTTGTCTCCATTGCCATTCCCTTAACCCCCTTGCATTCAAAATATTTGAATCCAAGTACTGCGGAATCGGATATGTCGGCGATGTATCCTTGCTCCTCGTCACCATCCCTGCCATCTTGCATAATCCTTGGCATACGTTCCTTCGCTTCATTCATTGACAACAAGTTACAGGCAATGTAGGCCGGGTACGACCCACTCCCCACAAGCGGTCGGCCGTTGCCTCCCAACGAAGTCATCTCCACTTGCCGAATCGTTCCATCGCCCCGTATCTCAATCTGCTCCATACACCCCTGACGTGAAAACCACGTCCCATTGGTCTGTCGATGATAGAAGACGTACCATTGCCCGTTAATCTCAACAATGCTCCCGTGGTTGTTGCCGCCGGGGTATGCCTCCAAGGCGGCGGGCTTGTACGAATCCACGTGCAAGTCGCAATTGCTTACCACCACGCCCCCGTACCTGTAACCCCTTGTCGGCTCCTTGCTGGTCGCATAGCACAACTCGTTCATTGCGACCGACGAATAAATCAGATGATAATCGTCGCCAACCTTCCTTATGGAAGCGGCCTCAAAAAACTCGAACCCCTCAAAAGAAGTCCCCGCACCGTAACAACTACCCGGAATGACGAAGACGGGTTCTTCCACGACGGTCAACATGTCCCCTCCCAACACCGTGGCCATTGCGCCAGTTCTCGTCTTGTCGCCTTGCCCACAAAAACCCGTATACAGATAGGTCACTCCACCTTCCGTCAGGACGGCGGGGTCAAACTGCGGCTCGTCGCCTTCTCGCTCGCCAAGACGCGTTCCGTCAGGGTAATGCACGTATCCATAGAACTCATATTGACCGGCGGGAGAATCACACGCGGCGACGGATACGACGGACACCTTGTCTAGCACGTAATACAGGTAATACCTTCCATCCACACCCACCGTTACGTCGGGTGCGTACAAGCACATCCTGCCGTCCGCGTTCAGCGGGTCGTCCGTCTTCTTATAAACAACCCCCTCATACCGCCAATCGCTCAAATCGGTGACGGGGGCGGACCAACACGCGTAGTCGTTCAGGCAGAACACGTAGCCGTTGTAGGCGTCATGCGACCCATATACGTAAACCCTATCCCCAAACACGTAGGGTTCCACGTCGGGAATGTATTCCCACGAGGGAAGGTAGGGGTTGAAACATTGTCTTTTCATTCGTTTCCCCTTTACTTAAAAGCGGCCTTGGCAAAATGGTACAGCCCGTTCTTCCACACGTTCATGTCATGTCCACCGTCAATTGTATAATAAGTATGGCGTATCCCGTTCCTTTCCAACGCCATATGGTAACTGTTGGGAACCTCGCCCACTACCCCGTCGTTATTACCATTACATATCATGATGAACGTGCTGTCCTTATACTCGTCGGGAAGAGTCATCTCTTCCGGAGCGAGCTGTCCGGGGGAATTAAGGGATGTGTTGGACAACAACCCGGGAGCGGGCGAAAAGGCCCCTATATAACCAAAATAAGAAGATAGCGTAATCCCAATGTACAACGATTCCTTACCGCCCATTGACAAACCCGCAACCGCACGCTCCTCGCGTCTGTCGGAAACGGAGTAGTTCGCCTGGATGAAAGGCATCAAATCGTCGCGTAAATCATTGATGAAGTTGTCGAACGCGTTGATGTTCTCCCGACTCATCACGTCGGAAGGATAACCGTCGTTCTTCATGGCCCTGACGTTCGGCATGACGACGACCATGGGCTTCGCCTCGCCCAGAGAAGCCAAGTTGCCAAGCACCTCGCTGGGATTGCCACCCAGCCACTCCGTATGCGTCCCGCCTATTCCATGCAACAAGTACATGACGGGATAAACTTGGTCGGCACTGTATCCGGGGGGCGTGTACACGTAGCATTTGCGCCTGGCCCCCGTGGTCTTGGAGTCGTACTGCACTTCCGTAAGCTTGCCGTATGCGACGCCGTCCTTCTTCTCGTCGTAGCCGCTTGGCAAATTGGCGTATGGATTGTCCTTCTCTTTCTTCTTCCCTACAACGCTCACCGTCAATACCCCCACTTTACTCGTTTTTTTCTTCCACGACTGGCGAACCGTTATCTTGGCGGTCCCCAGACCCACTCCCCTTACCTTGCCCTTTTTATTTACGGCGGCCACCTTCCGATTGGAGCTTTTATACGTATAGGAAGCCTTCTTTTTCTTGTTCTTCAGTGCAATGGAATAAGAGCCGCCTAATTGTATCCTTGCCTTACCCTTCTTTAGTTGCGTCTTGCGGGATGCGGCGTCGGCGTCCACAAACACATTCCACGTCACAATTTGGAGCAGCAGTGTAAGCACAATGAGTATCGCACAGTTCTTCCTTGCCATAAGACTCCCTCCCTTACTATTTCAATAGTCAAATTGTATCACATCTGCAACGGGGTTGCAAGCGTTATTTCATCTTCTTTCCAAGCTCTTTTTTCCAACCAAGAACTTTCCTATAACGAGAACGGGACGCCATGCCCCATCGGCACGGCGTCCCGTCATAGTAACTAATCCAACCACTACGGTTATTTGGTCAACGGCGCATTCATCACGCTCATCCAGGCACCCTTCTTCACAAATCCGGTTGCCACGTTGTAGTTAAGCAGAAGCGGCGTGTGGGCGCTCCTCCACGACATCTCGTCATAGAAGCCCCAGAAGGTGACCGCCGTGATGTTGAAGCCCTCGTTCCTTCTAAGGTCAACAATCATCTCCATTAAGTCGGCGTAGTACGTCGTCTGTTGGTCCAACGTGAATCCCGTAGCCCCGTTAAAGTTGATGGTGACGTCCAACTCCGTCAGTTGAATCTCCAGAGAACCGTCCCCGATGGTGGCAAATTTCTCGACGGCCTTCTTCACTACCCCAACTTCCGGATATCTGACGTCAAGGTGGGACTGCATTCCTATGCCGTCAATCAGGCTCTCGCCAATGGTCTCCATACCCAAGTCATAAAGCTTGTTGGCCAACGTAACGATGTTGTTCGTCTTGTTCGACGTATACTCGTTGTAGTCGTTATAGAGGAGCGTCACTCCGTCCTCTACATATTTCTTCGCATACGTAAACGCCTTAATGACAAACTCGTCACTCTTGTAAACGTTGTACCAATCACTTCTCTCCCCGCCGGAGGGATTCGCCCCCCTCAACGCGCTCTCATAGTTCAAGGCCCCATTATTGGAGAACACCTCGTTACAAACGTCCCATGAATAAATAACGCCCGGGAACTCCGTCTGCACGTGCTCTAGGACGGATTTGATGTAGAATTCCATCCTTGCGTCCATGACCTCCGGGGTGACGAGGGCGCCATTGGCGACATAACCCTCCCTGAAGAACCACGCAGGCGTTTGGCTGTGCCATACCAACGTGTGACCCCTCATCTTCAATCCCTTGTCCCGTGCAACGGCCAAACACGCGTCAACCGTGGCGAAGTTCAGCTTCGGAACCTGTTCATCCGTATATCCTTCCGGCAACTTGCTCCTGTCAAACGACACATCATTGGTGATTCCCCTACTCCCCAATATGGCTTCCGGTTTCATTTCATTTTCCATCGTAATGCTGTCATAATTCTCCAACACATGGTCCAGCTTGTTGCTTTGGCCCGCGTCGGTCAAGTGCGCGCTCCTTACCGCCGTACCCATCAAGAACAAGTCCTTATACGCTTCCTTTAGCGTCGTAGGTTCCTTCGTTACGTTCGGCGTCGCCGACGGTTTGTTCGTTGGCACCGGAGTCGTCGATACGGTTGGTGGCGCACTTGGCCTCGTCACGATGGCCGCAGCCACCTTGACCGCGATGGTCGCCTTCGCCTTTCCAAAAGTAGTCGCCGTAACGGTCGCGTCTCCCACCTTGACGGCCGACACTTCCCCCGTTTCGCTTACGGTGACCACTTCGTCATCGCTGCTCTTCCACGACTTGACAAAGTCGTTGGAGTTCTTGGGCGCAACCACCTTGGCTTCCAATGAAACGCCCTCCCCCACCTTCAACTGTATCGGGGTGGTCGTCTTCCCATCGTCGTAGGTAATCTGTAACTCGCTCGCCTTTTTGACGACCCTTACCTTACAATTCAAGGGGTACTTCTTCCCTTTGACGGTTACATTGGCGGTAACCCTCGTATTGCCTTGCTTGACGCCTACGACTTTACCGTTCTTGTTTACCTTGGCAATTTTTTTGTTCTTGCTTTTCCAGTTCACCTTCGCCTTGGCGATTTTCTTCTTCAACTTAAGCTTTACCGACTTGCCCACCAAGACGTCTACCGAAACCTTGTTCAACGCGGGCTTGGCCGCCGCCACAACGGTCTGGCTTGGCACCGCCCCAATCCACGTGGCAACCACCATCGACAAAACCATCAACAACGACAGGATTCTTTTCCGTAATCCCTTCCTCTCCATAACCTTACTCTCCCTTCATTTTCACGTCTTCTTTGATAAAGCGAATGGACGCCCTCTTGCACAATCTCCAGTACGCCATCCCTCGCTTCATTCATTACTATTTTAATAGTCAAATTGTATCATGTATACCATGGGTTTGCAAGCACTATTTTTGGGGAGGCGTCCTTATCATAATCAAACGCGGTCGCGTAAATGTCTGTGACCTTTTGGTAGAACTTGCGCTCTGACAGGCGGATTTCCCGGATATAATCAAGCTGCCGTTCAAAATATTCATCGGTGAACATATGCCCTTTTCTGAGGCGGTCTACGTCCATCGTCCAGCCTTGAACCGTATGGTCTTTCACGATCTGCCCCGCCCACTTGCGGAACTGCACCGCCCGGTCGTTACCCACCTTGAAGCCGACCGCAATAATCATTTGCAGATTGTAATGCTTTACATCACGTTCTACCTGATTGGCGTAATAAAGACCCTCCACCGTCGGCAATACCAACGACATAACAAGGCACAACCCTCTTTTTTTCCACGCACCCTTCTCCTTCATTACGCCATAGGCAAAAGTTCTTGACAATCCCCAACTACGGATGTAACATGTTATCAACGAACACCTGTGCGATTTTACAATCTATTGGACTTACGGCAACAACCAGAACGGAGGGAGCGAACAATGAGCACAAGTCATGGGAAAGTAAGGGGGCCAACCGCGGGTTGCGCGGAATTCGTCCCTTTTTGCGCAAAAAATGGTGGGGGTATTCCCCGCTAAAAAGTGTTATAATATGGTTACAGTGTCAAAAGTCCGAATCCACGCCATGCTCGCATGGCAGTGGGTGAGCGACTTTATGACACGCCGTGAAATGAGGAAGTAGTGGGGCGTAGGATTTGCGCGAAGGCAAAGTGAGCGTCATCAAGCTTGCTTGAATGATGCGAGCGAGCTCGCGAAGCGTGCTGCGAAAGGTTGTGGGAGCGCAAAGCGCGAAACAATCCGTGGTATCAGAGCGACAAAAGACCTTTTGTCGCTCAAATCATAATATAGGGATAACAGAATCAGTAATGATGCGGGGGTATGTGGTTCATGTTGCGGATTGCCATTTGTGACGACGAAGCGGACGAGCTCAAAAAAATAGAGGACCTTGTACGCGCCTATGACGACGTTGACATAGTCGCTTATTCGAGTTCCAAAGAACTGGCGTGGGACATAGACGACGGCACCAGCTTTGACCTGTACTTGTTGGACGTCGTCATGCCGCGACCCGACGGCATCGAGCTTGCGCGCTTGATTCGCGAGATGGATGAGTCGTCCGCCATCATCTACCTGACCAACCATGACGGACGCGCACTGGAAGCCTTTCACGTACGGGCCTCCCAATACCTCACCAAGCCGGTGGACCGCGCAATTCTGTATCGCGAACTGGACGCCGCAATCACCACGGTGAAGGCCAAGAAATCCAACGTCTTTCTGTTGAAGGCGAAGGACGGCATACAGTCGATACCCTTTCACAGAATCGTCTACTGCGAACTGCAAGGCCGCATCCTTTGTTGTATGACGGCGGACGGGAAAAGTCATTGGAGCGTCACCTTGCGCATCCCTTTTGACGACGCCGTGTCGGCGCTTATGACTGACAACCGATTCATCCGCCCACACACTTCCTTTGTGGTCAACTTGGATTATGTGAAGGGCGTCCGAGGCAATTCGCTGATCATGAAGAATGGCGCAAGTCTGCCCATTACGCGTCGCACGCTGACAGAAGTTAAGGAGAGGTATCTCCAGTATTTTTTCAGGGGGTGAACGGGGAATGAACATAGATGGCGCATTGGCCCTTATTGGCCCTTTTACGATGGTGGTCAACCTTACCACCACTTTCTTCTACATGCGGACGAGGCGCAGCATGATTTTTTGCCTAGGCGCGTTCGCGTTTAATGCGGCGGCGCTACACGTCATCATGGTTCTAACGGGAACCTTGGATACGCCGACTGAAAAATTCTTGGGAGTCTTCTTCTTACCGGCAACGATATGGCTGTTCCAAGGACAGGTATTCCAAAAAGTGTTCGCTTTCTTCCTACAACACCAACTTACCGCCTTGGAAACCTTCTTCGCCGACATGTTGGTCGGCGTGACCATCGGCTACCGAAGCCCCTACGCCCTGACCATGTTCCTCGCACTGTCGATATTCTTGTTGGGCGTCCACGCAACGGTTGCACTGCGATATGGGCGGCGGTTCGTCGAACGCGTCTTTGTGGACGGACGACGCGCCGATTGGGTCTTCTATTCATTTGGCGCCGCCTTTTCATTCCTCCTCATTACGGCGATTCCATGGACGGCGGTGGGCGCGGTGACTTACGTCGGCCTAATGCTGTTCATCCTATGGTGTCTCGGGGTGTTGTGCTTCACGATTATCAACATGCATGAGAAAGCGGCGCAGGTGCACCATGCGGAGACCCTGTCGTTGCAGATGGACGCAATGCGCGAACAGACGGACTCCGAGAAAAAGCATCGGGACGACATGGCGATACTGCGCCACGACATGCGTCATGAGATGGGCGTCATTATGGAATTGTTCCGCACGGGCAAAACCGCAGAGGCGGAAGCAGTCTATGCCGACTGGCAGAACTCGTTGTCCGCAACGACCTCCGCGCCAATCTGTGGCGAACCCGTACTCAACGCCGTGTTCTCACGATTCAAGCGCCGAGCCGAAGACAAGGGCATCCCCTTGTACGTCTACTCCAACATCCCCCCTGCGCTTCCTTTTGACGCGGTGAAGCTCTCCGTCATGGTGTCAAACGCATTGGAGAACGCGTTGAACGCAACGGACGACGTGTCGGAACAAGACGGGCGGGCCATCCACGTGAAGCTGATTCAGAGCGGCACCCAAATCGGCCTTGAGGTCACCAACCCTTGCGCCGCGCCCGTGGAGATGGACGACAGGGGCTTCCCCGTAACGCACAAGGCGGGCCGCGGCGTCGGTATGCGCTCCATCATCACCTTTGCGGAAAGCAACGGCTACCTCCTCGACTTCTCTTGTCTGGAAAGGGAGTTTACGATGCGGCTCGTGATCGGGTAAGCCGTTTCATAATCATATTATGGAAACAGTCGAGCAGTATTGCAAGTATAATGTTGAAACTCCCCTCTCCCTTTATAAAAGGGCGGGGAACGTAAGGATGACCGACGTACCCTTGCCCCACTCGCTCTCTATCTCCGCCCGGCCGCGGCAACCCTCCATCACGCTCTTGACGATGTACAGTCCCAAGCCACTCTCGCCCTCGTTCGCACTCCTCGCCTGCGAACCCCTGTAGAAGCGCTCGAAGACGTGGGGCAGGTGCTTGCTCTCGATGCCGCAACCCGTGTCCGTAATCGTGACCGTCGCCTTCGTCCCCTCTTTATGGGCGGTTACCGTGACGCCCCCCTTCGCCGTATGCCGCACGGCGTTGTAGACGACGTTGTCGAATACGCTCCATATCTTTTGCGGGTCGGTCAATATGTCTATGTCGTCCTCCACGTCCACGTCAAAATAGAGTCCGTGGTCTTCCATATAATCGTCGTACTTCTCCTTGGCCTTGACGAGGAGGCGGAGCAGGGATTCCCATCTGGGCTCGTACAACTGGCGGCCGGTTTCTATATAGCTGACTTCAAACAGGTTCTGTATCAACCGTTGCAAGTCAAGGTTCTTCTGGTAGGCCACCCGCACGTGGCGCCGGTAGTCGGCGTTGCTCTGCGTCGTGGCAAGGGAGGACAGCAATTCCAGATTGACGCTCATAACGGCCAACGGCGTTTTGATGTCGTGGGATATGTTGGACACCAATTCCTTCATGGCGTCGTTGGTCACTTGCAGGTTGTGGGTTCGCTCCTCCACGATTCGTTCAAGGTTCTGGTTGGTCTCCTCAATGAGGTGGAACGCGTCGGCGTATTTTTTGGAAAGCAACAAGCCGTGGGACAGCACCATGAACAGCACGGACGAGAATCCGGGCATTAGGAACGTGCCGGGGTCAATGAATACCCAGAATACTCCAAGCAAAATAAACAGGATGTAAGAAGCGAAATAAAGCCTTATCCACTTGTTTTCTTTGAGTGCGGGAGATTTTGCGAATACGGCCACCAAAAAAATACCGCCAAACAACATGGCAAGAAAGGTGACCTGCTCGTAGCGGGTGGGGGACAACGGGGCAAACACACAGTAACCGACGCCCAAGCACAAACCCACGACCAACTTCTTCTTATGGGCAAGGAGGACGTCCATCCTCGTGGTATACAAACCCAAGCAGGTAATGGAGCACCAGAACAGGAAGCCTACCGTCCCCCTTGTCTTAGCCAAGAGGCCGCCATACGGCATCCACCCGAATGTATCGACAAACCCGTTACGGGTAAACACGGTGTGGGCGGCGTACAGGATGCACACCAAGGCAAACAGGAGATACTCCTTATCCCTCCTCCTAAAAAAATAGAGCGCCAAATGATTGATTGCCGTGAAAAAAATGCCGCCAAAAGCGACCAAGTACACCGCCCGCGTACGCAAAAAATGCGAATCCATTTCAAACACCCGATACGAGGCTTCCGAATCGGGCGGCAGGCACATAAAGACAAACAGGATTGCGGATATGCCAAATATCACGATGGCGGGGACGACCGGCAACAGCTTCCTCATACCGTCCCCCCTTTGTCGGGAGGGGTCAGGCGGTAACCCATGCCGTAGGAATTCTCAATGCTCCCTATCACGCTTTCGGCGAACTCAACCTTGCGGCGCAGCTTAAGCACCATAACCGCCACCACGCCAATCTCGGCGTCGCCATACCACACCTTGTCCAATATCTCCTCTTTGGAAAACACCTTCCCCGGATTCTCATGGAGCAACCGAAACAAATTCAGCTCCCGCTCGGATAGGATTACGTTCTTGCCCAGTGCGTGAATGATTTTGTTCTCCCCGTCGATGTAAAAATCCTCCCGCGGCAACTCCTGACTACCCTCGCTCCTGCGGAGCATCGCGCCAATGCGCGCCGCAAGCTCCTTCAAGCTGTAGGGCTTCGTCATATAGTCGTCACCGCCCGCCGTCAACCCCTTCACTTTGTCGTCGGCTTCCTCCAGACAGGACAGGAACAGAATCGGCGTGTTCGTTATCGTGCGGGCCGCCTTGCAGATGGAGAAACCGTCCAAATCCGGCAGGAGTACGTCCAGCACGATACAGTCGTACGTGTTCTCGTTCAGGTAGGCGAGCGCCTTGATTCCCGTGTCCGCACAAGTCACGTCAAACCCCTGCTTCGTCAGGTAACTTCGATTGGCGGACAGAATCTCCTCGTTGTCGTCTATGAGTAGAATGGTTGGCATTGGTTCGTCATCTCCCTTGCTCCTAGTGCGAGTTGCTTCCCCTGGTTCCAATGAGGCTTGTACTTATTATATCAAAACCAACCAACGTTTACCATACCCATTCCATAATCGTCTGAAAAATCAAACCAACCCATCTTAGTCCTCGGGCGAATTGGCGGTCGGATTCTTAATGAATTTTACCGCAAGTACCAAACCAATCAGGAACAGCACCGTTTGCACGGAAAAGGAAACGTTGACGCCCCGCACGTCCGTACCCCCGCTTATGGACGCCGTTTGCGACACCACGACCAACGCCGTGGAGCCAATCGTCCCCGTCATTTGCCGCAGGGACGTGATAATCGCATTGCCATGGGACATCTCCGCCCCCTGCAATCCTCCGACGCAGTAAGCGGTCAAGGGCGTCATGGTGAACGTCATGCCGGTGGTTCGTATGCAATAGAACAATGCGACGATGAACAGTGGCGTGTGTGCGTCAAATGCGCAAAACCCCACCGTACCGACAATCATCAATATCGCGCCGCTTACCGAGGTCAACCTTGGTCCCCTTGCATCCAAGATTTTTCCGCTTACGGGGTTGGCGACGAGTATGGCGACCGCGCCCGGAAGCAGGACGAAGCCCGAAATGGTTTCGGAGAGTCCCCGTGCGGTTTGGAGGTACAGCGGCAGCAGCATGACGCTGGACATGGAAGCCACGTATGCAATTACGATTAAGAGAAAGGGCATGGTGAAATTCATCTTTTTGAAAAGACGTAGATTCAGCAAAGGATGTTCAATCGTAAGGGAACGTCTCGTAAACAAGACCAACAGCAGAATCCCTCCGACGGTCGGCAATGCAAACAAAAAGGGATTGGCTTGGATTGCCGAATACTCGGAGATTCCCACCATCAATGCGCAGAAGCCCACCCCGTACAGCAAGGCCGAGAAGACGTCCAGTTTGTCGGGGAAGTTCTGGCCGACGTTCTCTAAGAAGAAGTACCCCGCCAAAAATACACAGGTGGCGATGGCGAGCATCAAGTAGAAAATGCTCTTCCATCCAAACTCATCCACGATTACCCCCGCCAACGTGGGTCCGATGGCGGGAGCGAAGGCAACGACCAACCCCACGGTGGAGGAGGCCCGCCCGTGTTGCTCGCGGGGAAAAAGGTGCAACACCAAAACTTGCGTCAACGGCACCAACACGCCGGCACCGAACGCCTGCATCATTCTGGACGCCAACAACACGGTGAAATTGGTGGCGAACAAGGAGCAGACACACCCGAACATCAACAAGGATATGCCTCCCAGGAACAGCTTGCGCGTGGGGATGCGATTAATCAGACAAGCCGTCAACGCACTGACCACGCCAAGCGTCAATATGTAGATGGTGGTCAACCACTCGCCCGTCGTTTCCGAGACGCAGAAGGTCCTCGACAATACGGGTATGGAAGACGTGAGGAGGCTTTGCCCCAAGGACGACATGAAGGCGCCCGAAACCACGACGCATAAAATGATGATTCGTTTCTTCCCATCTATTCTACGTTCGGACATGTGGAAACCTCCTTTGATTCAAGTTGGATTTTTAATGAATTTTACCGCCAGAACCAGACCAAACAAAAACAACGCCGTTTGCACGGCAAAGGAGGCGTTGACTCCCCTTACGTCCGTACTTCCGTTAGCCGAGGCCATCTCCGTCACCACGACCAACGCCGTGGCGCCAATCGTCCCGAACATTTGCCGCAGGGACGTTAAAATGGCGTTGCCATGGGTTATGTCCGCCCCCCGCAATCCTCCGACACAGTAAGCGGTTAACGGCATCATGGTAAACGTCATGCCAATGGTTCGCAGGCAATAGAACAATGCGACGACGGACAGCGGCGTGTGCGCGTCAAACGCGCAAAATCCCGCCGTACCGACAACCATCAGCATCATGCCGCCCACCGAGGGCGGCCTTGGCCCCTTTGCATCCAAAACTTTGCCGCTTATGGGGTTGGAGACGAGTATTGCGACTGCACCGGGAAGCATGACGAGGCCCGAAACAGTCTCCGAAACGCCGCGCGCGACTTGAAGGTACAACGGCAACAGCATGACGCCGGACATGGACGCCACATAGGCGATTGCGACTAAGAGAAAGGGCGTGGTGAAGTCCCTTTTCTTAAAAAGGCGCAGATTCAGCAGAGGATTCTCCACCTTGAAGGAATGTCTTGTAAACAGAACCAGAAGGACGGTCCCCGCGACGGTCGGCAATACAAATTGCACGGGATTGTGTTTGATTGCCGAATACTTTGTGATTCCCACCATTAGTGCGCAAAAACCCACCCCGTACAGCAAGGCCGAGAAGACGTCAAGCTTGTCGGGGAAATTCCGTCCGACGTCCTCCAAGAAGTAATACCCCGCCACCCATATACAGGTGGCGATGGCGAGCATCAAGTAAAAAATGCCCCTCCATCCCAACCCCTCCACAATCACCCCCGCCAAAACGGGTCCAATGGCGGGAGCGAATGCAACCACCAATCCCGCCGTGGAGAAGGCCCGCCCATGTTGTTCGTGGGGGAAGAGATGCAATACCAAAACCTGCGCCAGCGGCAACATCACGCCCGCGCCGAACGCCTGTACCACTCGGGACGCCAACAATATGGTAAAATTAGTGGCGAACAGGGAGCAGGCGCAGCCAAACATCAGAAGGAATATACTTCCAAGAAACAGCTTGCGCGTGGGAATGCGGTTGATTAGACAAGCCGTCAACGCACTGACCACGCCAAGGGTCAAGATGTAGATGGTGGTCAACCACTCCCCCGTCGTCTCCGAGACGCGGAAGGTCCTTGACAATACGGGTATGGAAGACGTAAGGAGGCTCTGCCCCAAGGACGCCAGGAAGGCCCCTGCAACCACGACGCACAAAATGACGATTCTTTTCTTCCCATTTATTTTTCGTTCCGACATGTAGGAACCAACCCCTCGCACATTCTCTACGGAGGCGTTCCCTGATACCGCGGGCCGCTCCGCATTTCACGCCCTGGTATCATGTATATACAAAAATGTCGAACTGTGTGAAGGGAAACGAACCCTGATGCGTCCGCGCCGCTCAGACCCCCATCGCCACGTAGGCCGTAAAGGTGTCGTCGTCGCTTTCCGTGAGCAGCTCGCCGCCGTGGTGGGACACCACCTCCCTGACGCTGCGCAGGCCGAAGCCGCCATCCGCCTTCCTGCTGACGAGCACCTTGTCCTTTTCCCGCATCGCGCCGTCGAAGCTGTTCTTCACCATAATGAGCAGCTGCGTCTGCGTGCCTTGGGCTTGAAGCGCAATGTTGCGGCCAACCTCCAGCCGTTGGCTTGCCTCTACCGCATTCTCCAAAAGGTTGCCGACGATGATGCACATGTCGTGGCTGGGTACCGCCAGACTGGCCGGGATGGAGACCTTGACGTCGAACGGTATCTGATTCTCCCTGCACCGTTCGGCATAGCTGTCAATCAGGGCGTTGAGTACGGCGTTCTCGCAGTATTTCGGGATTTCACGGCTTTCCAACTGCTTCTCTACGTCGGTCAGGTATTCGTCCACCTTTTCCATTTCACCAGAGCGCAACATCCCCCTTGCCGCAATGAGGTGGTACTTGAAGTCGTGGCGCAGAATGCGCAGCTTGTCATACATTTCATTCATCTTCTGGTAATGGTCGCCGCCAACGTCAATCAACTTGCGGGAGAATTGAAGCTGCGTATCGGAGATGACTCTGGATTGCGTCGTCAAAATGGCCGAGCACAAAATGACGAGACCCGCAAAGACAAACAACGAGAGCATGACGCGGACGGCGTCCATATTCCCGGGAATGGGCGCCCCGACGCCCTGCGGGTAAAAAAGCTTGTTGTTGGTATACAGCGCGACAATCGGGTACAGGCTGTACAGCGCCCAGATATGGGTACGGCCATCGGCGAACAAGCGGGCGCAAAGCCCCCTGCCACATTTGGCCATGGCGGTGACGTAAGCCGTTAGAATGGTCGTCGTAGCCGCAAACGCCGCGATTTCGTACGTCTTCGTGCCAATTTCGGCAAATATGCCTGCAAGACACCTTCCCCACACAACCGTCAAGCCGGAGATGGTGAACATGGAGAAGACGAAAAAGGTCAGTTGTGCGAGATTTCCCCTTTTCAGAAGATACAGCGCGGGGAGCCCCATTACCCCGATGGGAACGATGGAGTTGAGGCCAAGCGGGTCGTGCAGGCAATTCATGTTCACCCAGATCAACCCTGAAAAAGCGACGAGGACGACGGCGTAGCGTCGAAACTCCCGAAAGCTTGGCAAATAGCAAACCACAACAACCGTATTGTTGGCGACGACTACCACCATTGCGAGGATTTGTTGCAACGTCATTTCACGCACCCCCAAACGCCCTTCGAAAGTATCTGCTTCGCGCGTTGCGGTACGTCCGCGTGATGGGAACCCGCACACCGTCACAGAGGAAGATTTCAAACTCGGATATTTTCTTGATTTCGTCCATGTTGACGATATAGGAACGGTGGCATTGGACGAAGCGCGCGTCACGCAAAAGCTCGTCCGCATACTCCTTCAACGCCGAGTTCACGACTATTTCGCCACCTTGACGCAGCCTGAAATAGACCTTGTGCTGAATGACCTCCACATACGCGACGTCCCTGAGCCGTATCGAACGGACGACGCCCGAAGATTTAAGCCGTATCGCCGCCGTATCGGCATTGTCCCGTTCGCGCGCCAGCATGTCCAGCAAAGCCTTGATACTCTCCCGCGAGGGTGGCTTTAACAGGTAGTGGAACGCCCTGACCGAATAGCTTTCCGAACCATAGTCGTTGGAAGCGGAAAGAAAGACGATTGCGCCCGTAAACCCATCGTTCCGCAGTTCCTTCGCCAGTGCGACGCCGTCCATTCCCTGCATGACGATGTCCAATATGCAGACGTCCACAACCTTGCCCGCCTCCATATAATCGAGTGCGGCTAGGCCGTCCGTGAAAATCGCCGTGTTCACCGTATAGCCGGAACGTTTCAACAAGGCGTCGAGCGTCGCGGCGTCCTCCATGCTGTCGTCACAAATCAAAATGTTCATCCTAGCATCTCCCCTTTTTACTAAAGTATACCACAACCGAGAATTTTCCTATAAGGTTAAAAATTAACGTGAGGCTTAATAATTCACGGCATGTATGAATTATTACTCCATCCTTTAATTTTTCCCCCTAAAACACCAAATGCGAACGGGAAACGCCCCGTCCGCAAACATGTTGACATTGTCATTGTAGCATGAATCCTGCGGATTTTCAAACTCTATTTTCTGGTATCCGTCATTCACGCTCGATTTCTTGTACATTCACGCCAATCATGATGCAAGAACCCCTTTCCATGTTATAGTTACTCTGTGTAGAATTCACATGGTATTAATGATACACTTGCTTTTGAGAGGCAAAATATGAAGGAGGAAATGAGAACATGGGCAAATCAATTAAGAGACGATTATCTTTATTGCTGGTAGTGGCGTTGGTCCTTATCAATGTACCAGTGGATGCGGAAGGTGCGGATGAGGGACGGGATGCGGCGGCTTTGGTGGCGGCCGTCGAGGCTTGGGACGCCAACATTGGCGGCAACATAACGGCTAATGCGGAAGGCGACGTCGTTACGGTGTCGGGGTCGGCGGGGTCGGCGGAGAATCCCGTAACAAGTAAATTGGAGCTGCTTATCGATTCCCATCAAAAGGTGGTGTGGGAAGCCGACTTGATTGGTAAGGATAGTGGCGTCATTGTGCTGGAAAGCGGTACGGACGCGGGTGGAACGTTCGAGGTCAAGGGCAGTATAGAGCATTTGGCTTCGAACGTCACGGGGGGCTTTGCCTTGCTTACCGCCAACGCACCGGTGACCATCCACGTCAACGGCGGCACGGTTAAGACGAACGGCAATGACGGACGCGCCATCGGCGCCATCCAACCCGACGTGACGATAGACGTCACCAACGGCGGCCAAATCGTTGCGGCGGGAGATAGGAGTGAAGGCGTCAGCGGGGATACCCGCACCAAGGTTACGGTACGCGGCGATGGCACGAAGGTAAGCGCCGTCAATAACGGAACGGACATGGATTACTCCGGCGCCATCGTGATGGCGGGCGAGGATTACGACGTTACGGTAGAGGATGGCGCAATCGTGGAATCCACGGGTGACTACAGCAGCGCCATCGCCCTCTACCATTCCGGCAAGCTGGCAGTGGATGACGCGACGGTACAGGCAAGTGGCGAGGGTTTTGCCATTGACGCCTCCGCCTTCGAACCCCAGTCCAAAGCTACGGACATACGGATTAGCAATCATTCGCGCATCGTTGGTTCCGGTAACAGTTGGGCGACCATCGTTACCGTTACCGGTACCTCCAACCTATCCATAACGGATTCCGAAGTAACGAACACGAAGGAGGAGGACTACGGGTACTCCCTGTATACGGGCTACGGCAACACCTCAATCGACGGCGACTCCACAATCCATGCGGATGTCGGCAACACGATTTACGCCCTTGGCAACCTCTTAATCGGCGGCGGCACGCGGGTCACGACGACGATGGATGCGCCAACCATTGTTGCGGAGGGTGACCTTACGATACATGGCGACGCCGAGGTCAAAGGCAATGGTGGTAATGCAATCCACACCGCCGCTAACGTTGCGGTAAGCGGCACCGCGTTAGTGACGGCATTGGGAAACACTCCCACCATATATTCAGAAGGTGACTTTTCAGATGGCGACGTCGTCCATATAAGCGGAAGCGCCAACGTTAGTTCGACCGGCGACGCCAACGCAATCGACTCTTCGGCTAACGTCATGGTGGACGGCAACGCCTTGGTGGAGGCGGATGGGAACTTTGCGGTTATTTATGCGTATGGGAGCGACATCCTTGTGGGCGGCGAGGCCAAGGTTATCGGTCACGACTATAACGTCGCCGCCTATGCGGACGAAGGGGGCGGCGTCACCATAAGCGGCAATGCGGAAGTCCGTTCGCAACGTGGCAACGCCATCTATTCTACGGGCAAGGTCACGATACGCGACAATGCGTTGGTGGAGACGCCGGGAGACGAATATCCCACCATTTGGGTGGAGGACGAGGATGGCCAAATTGAACTTGCGGGAGGCTTCATACGAAACAGTAATGAAGATTTCCCCCCTGTCATTGCCAGTAAAAATGGAGAACTTGACGCCGTGCTCGTCACCGGTTCCACCTCCATTCGAGGCGTTCTGTTCACCAACGTAACCGTTGCGGAGACGGGTACTCTTCGGGTCGGCACCGCAATGGATGACGTGATGGAGTTAGCTGGAACGACGTTGACGAACAACGGCACGGTCGTCAACGGGAACTCCATCTTTAGTTCCGGCGCCATTGCAAACGGCCCCGGTGCCGTCTTTTCCATGGCTGACGACGCAATCTTGGTGGGTTCCCCCGTGATAACGGGACTCAAGAACGGCAGGGTCAACCGTCCTTACGACACGACGCCCATCTTGCATCCAGGTGGAGAAGGGATTGATTCCGCTGACGCCACAAGTGGCCCGTTGCCGGGCGGCCTTTCTTTGAATGTGACTGGATACATCCTTGGCACGCCCACAATGGCGGAGACGACAAACAACATTCGGGTGAAGGTTTTCGGGTCTGATATGGATGGTGAGATTCCATCGCCCCCTTCATTTGAAGGGTATTACTCCATGAAAATCACCAACTCCGACTCCTACCCCGTCAAAGTAAACGACGGCAGCAGTGAATACGCCGAATACGAGACGGGGGACGAGGTCACCATCAAGGCCGTGGAAGCCCCGAACGACCAGCGGTTCAAGGAATGGACGGTCGTCAGCGGTGGCGCGGTTTTGGACGAGGCGACGAGTGCGACGACGACCTTCGCCATGCCTGCGGAGGAAGTGGAGGTGACGGCCACTTATGAGGCCAAACCCGACCTCTCCGGTACAGTGACGCTCACGGTCAACCCCGCCACTGGGGAAGTAACGGCCAACGCCGTCGGCGGTAACGTCGGTTCTGCCGGCACGCTCACTTACACATGGGGCGGCGGTGCGTTTGGTACGGGAACCTCGTCAGAGCCAACCCTTGGCGTCGAAACGACGTGTACGGTGACGGGCAGTGGCACGATGGGCTCCATTACGGAATCCGTGACGGTGTACAAGGTGGAGTCAGCGTCAATAGGCAATGTGGATACGGACGCCGTGACTATTACGGACGCCTATGGCGAGGTTGGGGACTCCGTCAACTTGGCGTATGTCGTTGCACAGACCGGCACACAGGATAATGGCGTGGCTTTCTCAGGGGGCGACGTGGTGGATGATGGTACCAGCCCCGCAACGTATGTGATTGATGCGATAGATGCGATAGGCGGCATTATTACCATCACGGCCACTTTTACACATATCAACCTTCCCCCTACTCCCGAGCCGACGGCGACTCCGACGGCAAGTCCGACGGCAAGCCCGACGGCCACTCCTACGGTAAGTCCAACAGCGACTCCGACGGTAAGTCCGACGGCGACTCCGACGGCAAGCCCAACGGCCACTCCTACGGTAAGTCCAACAGCTACTCCGACGGCAACTCCGACGGCTACCCCGACGGCTACTCCGACGGCCACTCCTACGGCAAGCCCGACGGCCACTCCGACGGCAAGCCCGACGACAAGTCCGACGGCAAGCCCAACGGCCACTCCCACGGCAACTCCGACGGCAAGCCCGACGACGACTCCGACAGCAAGCCCAACGATAAGTCCGACGGCCACTCCGACGGTGACCCCGACGGTGACCCCGACGGCAAGCCCAACGGCCACTCCCACGGCAACTCCGACGGTGACCCCGACGGTGATTCCGACGACGACCCCGACGGCGATACCAACGGCCACTCCGACGGTGACCCCTACGGCAAGCCCAACGGCCACTCCGACGACGACCCCGACGGCGATTCCGACGACGACCCCGACGGCGATACCAACGGCCACTCCGACGACGATTCCGACGACGACCCCGACGGTGATACCAACGGCCACTCCGACGACGACCCCGACGGCGATTCCGACGACCCCGACGGCGATTCCGACGACGACCCCGACGGTGATTCCGACGACGACCCCGACGGCGATACCAACGGCCACTCCTACGGTGACCCCTACGGCAACTCCTACGGCGAGTCCGGTAGTGAAAGTAAGCACCGTAACAAGGGTAACGATACTTCCTTCGCCTACAATAATGGTGCAGGGGAAGACCCAATCCTTCCAAGCGGAGGTAATCGGCACCAACACCCCGTCGCAAGGCGTAACATGGAGCATCGTTGGAAACCAATCGCTCAAAACCAACATTTCACCGACGGGAATTCTAGTGGTGGGGGCCGACGAGACGGCCGGCATCATTACGGTCACAGCAACCTCTAAAGCGGATGCGGCAAAGTCGGCGACGATTGAAATAAGGGTGGCGGCAAGAAAAGGGACGATTATTACCTCTGGAAAGTTCAGATATAGGATTACGAACGAAAATACGGACGGAAGCGGAACGGCAACCCTGATTGGATTGGCAGAAGGAGCATCCGTGAAGAAGCTGACCGTGCCCAAGACGGCAAAGTGGAATGGGTTCGTCTATAAGGTGACGGCGGTGGGCGCGAAGGCATTCTATCAGAACACCCAGATAACCAACGTCAAGATTGGCAACAACGTGACCCGAATAGGCAAGAGGGCGTTCAGGGAGTGTACCAATCTGAGGAAGGCGAGAATTGGAAACAAGGTAAGAGTCCTTGCGAACTTCGCATTTTACAACTGCTCAAAGCTAAGAACCGTGACTACGGGAACGGGTCTCACGAAGATGGGCAAGCACACGTTCTGCCTCAACAAGAAGATGAGGACGTGGGTCATCAAGAGCAGGCGGTTGACGTCGGTGAAGGAGCATAACCTGTTTATGTGTAGGAATTTGACTATAGACGTGCCTTCTTCCAAGGTGAAGGCGTACAGGGCCTTCTTTAAGAATCAGGCACAGCAAGAGAATGTGGTTGTGAAGTAAAACGCGTATCGGGGACGCAGGCATCCATTCCTCTCCACCCCCTGCCCGCCACAACCTTACTCCAAGGAGACGCCGTTCCATTGTAGAACGGCGTCTCTTTTGTGCGAAGGCAGTCGCACCTTTCCCATCCCGCCCACATAAAATATACAAAAGCGGCATGTATGCCCATAGGGGGATGTGCATGACTGCAAGAGCAATTATCCTATGATTATATAGCGAGGTGGAGAGAATGAATTCATGTTATGACGGCGGTATATGTCAAGACAAATGCCTTCCGAGCAACCCCTGCCAGCAGTGCGGCGGCATTGGATGCGACGCCTGCTTGGGTTGCGGGCTGCCATGTCAACCCGGCCCGACGGGTCCCACAGGTCCCACAGGCCCGGCAGGCCCGTCTCGCGTTGCGGCATATGGGACGCGTTACGGCGGCGGAACCACCCTCTTTGCCACAATCAGGGTGCCGAACGCACTCCCGCTCCCGACCACGGGCCCCAGCCAAAACGTCACTTATGGAAGCAATTCCGACATCATCGTCGGACTTGACGGGGATTACCTGATAGAATATTACGCCGTGCTAAGCAGGGTGGACCCCGCACAGGGTTTTGATTACCTGCTGACGCGCAACGGCAACGCCGTTACGGAGACGCAAGGACTTGCCACCTACTCCTACGCAACGTACCCAGAGACTTTTTTGCTCAGTGCGCACGCAATCCTAACGCTCAACGCCGGGGACGCCATTGCCTTTGCCGTATACACCATCATAACGGGTACGTACTTCGCCTTGTCAGAGCGCGTGGACGCACGCCTCTCCTTGGTACGCCTCTAGGAACCTTGTCGCCATTCATGCAACCAGTGGATACTCAAACTCTATTTCACAGGGGAAGCCCCCCTCAATAGATGCTGCCTCTATTCTCCTTGCCGCATTTGTAGCATTTGACGTCGGTATAGCCACTGGTTATTCTTTTCTCGCCGATTGCCTCAATACCGTTTGCTTTCTTGTCCGTGTCTGACATTGTAATACTCCTCCTTTATATATTTTTTGTGCCATTCTGGCCGTTGATACGACGGCGTTCACACCCCGCCATCCCCCGTCACCATCTGCCTGCTCACAAGCTCATGGAAATACCCCTTTTGTTCATACAACTCGTCAAACGTCCCTTGCTCGGCAACCTTTCCGCCATCCAACACGTAAATCATATCGCAATTCTTGATGGTGGACAGCCTGTGCGCGACAATGATTGTCGTAATGCCTCTGTTGCGAATGGCCTCTATCACGTCGTACTCGGTCTGGGCGTCCAACGCGCTGTTGGCTTCGTCCAGGATGGCAATCGTGGGGTCGTTCGCCAGCGCCCCGGCAATCTCCAACCGCTGACGCTCCCCGCCCGAAAAGTTCTTGCCGTTCTCCTGAACGTCCGCCGCGTAACCCCGTCCCGGTCTATAATCGTTGGATGAATCTGCGCGTCGCGCGCCGCAAGAATGACCTCAAAATCCTCAATGGATCTATCCCATGTTTTTATGTTGTTGTTGATTGTGTCTTGGAAAAGGAATGACGCCAGAAAACCTTGGAACGCAAAGAACACGCCCATCGTCATACTCCCCCGTATCATCAGATGGGCACCCATCAGCATAACGATTATGTTCATCGTCTCGCTGACAATCTGCGGTATCATCCCCGCCGACACGCCCAGCCGAGCCGACTTTACCTTACTGTCGTTGACCGAGGCGTGAAGCCCCGACCATTTTTCAAAGAAGCCGTCCTCCGCACCCGCGGACTTGATGGTCTCTATCATTTCCACGCCCGCCACGGTCATGGAACTAAGCTTCCCCGTGTCGCGCGTACTGACGCGGGATATGTCCGCGCTTTTCATGGTGACCACGCGGTTGACGAGGTAGTTGACGACCAGTGACGAGAATCCAACCAGCGTCAACGACGCGCAGGCGTTCAAGCGGCACCCACTTTTTGTGGTACGCCATCACCATGGCCAGCGAAGCCGCACCGCACTCCACCATTTCAAGTTGTAGGACTACGGGTACTCTCTTCGCCATATCGTCAGCCTCCCGCGGTTCCAAAGAACAAGTCCCAGACGGGGAACCCGGTTGACGCCACAAACGCGGCGATACCTACGATGGCGATGGCGACGCCGCCGAGAATCAGCCATACGCGCGGGTTCAGCACCTTGACGTACGCATTCATGTCCTCCGGGCTGGTAATGCGCTCCACCGCCTCTTTGCGGAATAAGTTGTCTTTCATTCTTGGTCACCCTCTCCATGTCATTTCCCCTTGTACCTCATAATCAGCATGGTTATGTCGTCCGCCTGTTCCGCACCGTCCGCAAATTCATCTATCTCGTATTTAATCGCTTCCGTGAATTCTTTTAACGGCTTATCCAGGTTCGCATTGGCGGTTTCCCACAGGCGAGGGTCCGTGAACAGTTCTTCCTCGTTGTTCACGGCCTCGGTCACGCCGTCGGTGTACAGGAACAGCTCGTCACCCGGACTTATCGTAATCTCCTGCTGACGGTAGAAGGTATCCTCGTCACCGGCCAACACAAAACCCACCTTTGCCTTCAGCCATTCAAACTTGTCGCCTCTGCGTATCAGCGGCGGGTTGTGCCCCGCATTGACGAAGGTGAGCTTACCGGATGGTATGTCCAGATACCCAAGTATCGCCGTGACGAACATCCCCGCATCGTTGTTGTCGCAAAGCATCCTGTTCACGATGCCGAACACCACCTCCGGCCTTTTGCCCGATAGTGCGGTATTCTGAATCAGCGTCTTGGTTATCACCATGAATAGCGCGGCAGGTACGCCCTTGCCGGATACGTCCGCCATGACTATCGCCAACGTGTCATCATCAATGAGGAAGAAGTCATAGAAATCCCCGCCGACCTCCTTGGCGGGCTGCATACTGGCGTAGATGTCGAATTCCTCCCGCTCCGGGAACGCCGGGTAGATGCAGGGCAACATGGACGCCTGTATCTGCGTCGCCACGTCAAGCTCCGCGCCTATGCGTTCTTTTTCGGCGGTTACGGCGGTGAGGTTGGCGATATAGTTCTTAAGGTCATCCGCCATCGCGTGAATCGCGTTGGAGAGCGCCCCGAGTTCGCCTGGCATTGGCGAGTCCATCCTATAATTGAAGTCTCCGTCCGCAATGCGCGCCGTTGCTTCTTGAATCGCTATAACCGGCCGTACCACCCGTCTACCGATGCCGCGGCGCAACACAAGTACGACGGCGGCGGCGGTGACAATGAACATGGAGACGAGGATGGCCAGCGTGGCATACACTGGCGACATCACGCTCTGCACCGGGACGGCGCCCACAACATACCAGCCGGATAAGCCGGCTTGATACGAGGTATAGTAATACCTCCTTGTTCCGCCGGCGTTGGTGAACGCCATGGCTTCCGCATGGTCGTCGGCAACGATGTGCTTATAAAGCTCCTTGCCGCCACCGTTATCATGGGTACCCATATTAATCAGGGTACCGTCTGCCTGTGGCGCAAGCGAGGGGCTTGGGTGGGAGAACAAGTCGCCATCCCCGTTCATCACAAAGTAATAACTTCCGTCCTTCGTATCGTTTGCCCTGTCCAGGTAATCGTTTAGCTGCTGCGTCGTTATGTCAAACGCCAACACGGCCCACACCTCGCCCGCATCGTTCTTGATGGCGCGCGAGATTGTGAACGTCATCTCGCTCAATACGGGGTCGAAATACGGCTCGAATATGTACGCAACGTCCGGGTTCTTCACGGCTTCGGTGTACCACGGGCGCGTGCGCGCGTCGTAATCATCAGGGAACGGCGTATCAAGGCCGGTTATGGGCAACCGGCTTCTTTCAAGGCCGATATACACATCTCTGAAATCTATCTCACTTGAACGCGTCAGGTTCTGCATAAGCCCCTTATAGAACGGGTCGCTCTCGCCCGGATAGCGCGACAGTGCCAACGCATTGCTCTCTTCGACCGTCATGTAGCTGTGAATGAAGCCGTCCATCTGCGCCGCCACGGTTTCGGTTTTGCCGCGTGCGACCTGGAGCGACTGTGATTTTGATTGACCGTAGACAATCATGGCGGTGACAGAGGTTATGACGCCAAACGCAATTGCGGTGATTATCAGCACCGTAATGGTGATTGTCTTACCGAGCGGACGGCTAATCCCCCCGGGTGAGCTGTTCTTCATATCTCCAACCCCTGTTATCTAAGCGCGTCCCGTTACAGAATCGTCAACATATCCGCAAACCCCGTCATCTCCAACACTTCCATGACTTCCTCCGACACGTTTTGGAGCTTCATGGCCCCGCCCGTCTTCTTGGCCTGCTTCTGGCCCATCAGCAACACGCGCAATCCGGCCGACGACACGTACGCAAGTCCCTTGAAATCAAGCGTGACGTCCTTGGACTCGTCCAACGTCGGAATCAAGACCTCCTGCAATTGCGGCGCGGTAGTGGTGTCCAACCTTCCTTCGATGACGAGCGTGAACTTTCCGTCTTCCTGTACTTTATTGATTGTCATAATGCATCCCTCCGGCAACGCTCTTTGCTTTTTTTGAATAACGACATTTTAGCATGAAAACCTACCTCAAAAATGAGGGTGCGTAAAAATGGTGGGGTTTTGCGTATAATTCTTCACGATATTTTACGGTTGTACAGCCGAACCGAAACAGTAAAGCTCACAACGCCCAACGCCGCGCACCAAGCGAGTGCCAGCCATATGTCATTCCCTATAGGCAAATCAAGCGTCAACGCCCGTATACCATCAATCATCGGCGTCATAGGTTGCATCGCTACAAATCCCCGAATACCACTTGGCATCGCGTCAACGGGTGCAAATCCCGAACTCATGAAGGGTAGGATGAACAAGGGCATCAGTAGCCCGCTTGCACCTTCCGCCGACTTTGAAACCATCCCGCACAGTACCGCTATTAGGGTGACTGTAATGTTGATCAGCAAAAGAAGTGCTATGACCAAAAGCCACTCCACGAACCCTGCCCGCGGCCTAAAACCAAGAACAAGGGCGGTCAGGATAATGACCATATTCGAAATCACGCCCCTTATCGTGCCTGCTCCCGTATGACCTATCAGGACGGCGGATTTTGAAATGGACATACATCGAAAACGGTCTATGATGCCCTTCGTCATATCCGTCGCCACATTCATGGCCGAAAATTGAGACGCTTGACCGATACTTTGCAAGATGATTCCCGGTACAATGAAGTCAATATAATTGAAATCCCCTACATCGGATATGCTTCCAAATACCATACTGAATAAAAGCATTAAGAAGAATGGTATGATTGTTGCCGTTAGGAGCGTCTCGGGATTGCGCAAAGATATAACCAAACAGCGTTTGAACATGACCCAGGAGTCAAAAAGCATTGACTGAGGAGCGCAATGCTTAACAGTTCCACTACGGTCAAAAAGCGCATTTACGTTACATGTTTTCATGTTGGCCACTCTCCTTCCTTTCGTCTATCAGCGTCAAAAACACATCTTCCAATGAGGGTAGGTTTTGCTCTACGCCGTCGGCAGACATTCCATTTTCGGCTAAGAGCTTAATCGCCTTATTGGCTTCTATCTCACTATCAAAATTAAGCCGCACCCCTCTGTCGGGCATGATTCCTTTTAGATACTTCGGCGTACCCTCCGCAATGATTCTGCCGTCATGTAAAATGGCAATGTTATCTGCGAGATTCTCGGCTTCTTCTAGGTACTGCGTCGTTAGAATCACCGTCGTCCCTTCCTTGGTCAGTTCTTTTATCAAGTCCCACATGGCAATGCGGTTCTGGGGGTCGAGTCCCGTTGTCGGCTCGTCAAGAAAAAGCACGTCGGGGTTGCCCATAAGGCTCATCGCTATATCAAGCCTACGCCGCATACCTCCCGAATAGGTGGAAACTTTTCTGTTGGCGGCATCCTCCAAATTCGAGAAGGACAGCCACTCTCTTACTGTGTCCTTGATGTTCGGCAGACGTTTCAGCCGTCCGATGAGCGTTAGGTTCTCCCTAGCCGTCAACGCTTCATCCACCGCCACAAATTGCCCCGTCAGGCTGATGCACCTACGCACGTCGTCGCCATTGGTCGCCACGTCAAACCCGTTAATAACGGCACTGCCGGCGTCTGATTTCAGTAGCGTGGATAGGATTTTGACGGCCGTCGTCTTTCCTGCACCATTTGAGCCGAGTAGGGCGAAGACGCTGCCTTTGTCAACGGTAAAACTGACGCCTTTCAAAACATGGTTTGCCTTGTAGGCTTTTTGTAGTCCAGATACCTCGATTATTTTTTTCGACATAACCATCCTCCATTCTGTACATGCGTATGTATGTTGGTGGTGTAAATTTTACTGCCTTCTTGTAGGCAGTAAAACGCAGAACTATTCGCTTTTACATTCACTCCGACCGATTGTCAAATAAATCTCTTTCATTTCCGCATCCATTACGGGAACGCCTAGCGATGTGGAAAGTTGTTCGAAGAACAAGACTTTATCGACATATTCCTTATATGACACTTCAAATGCGTAGGGCGTAAGCCACGAGGCGGTAAGCCACGCCATCGTTTGCGACGTCTGTTTTGGCAGGGCCACGTTCATGGAGCCGTCTTTGTTCCCCTCAATCAACAGCTTCTCAACGTAGGTAGCCATTCTGGTTACTTGAAAAATCATCTCGTTCTTAAAAACAATCGGGTCATTTGCCAGCTGCTTAATCTGCAACCTCACGCCCTCACTCATCTCCATATGGGAACGCAGACTGAGCTTGGCCGCAAAACGAAGCTTTTCAAGGGCGTTTAGCCCCTTTTGTCTGCCGGCGAGCAGGTACGGGTTATCCTCCTCGAATGCTTTATACATGACTCCCGCAATCAATTCTTCTCGGGATTTGAAATAATGGTAAAATGCGCCCCGTGTTACGCCAACTTCCTTTACAACATCTTCAACTTTCACATTTTCCAGTCCCTTTTCAGCAAAAAGACGCATAGCGGTTTCTAATATATTCTGCTTTGTTTTCTGGTCAGGGTCATGACGCGGCATATATTCACCTCCGATACATACGTATGTATAATATTTTTATAATATCACAGACATTTAATTTTGTCAAGTTACAAAA
>QMCE01000033.1_pt1 | contig 67348 bp, 39 predicted proteins | sample 1821851 | NCBI WGS metagenome assembly QMCE01 (sample SAMN09453174, study PRJNA476694) | Termite gut metagenome, whole genome shotgun sequencing project. | isolation source: worker | host: Odontotermes sp. | place: South Africa:Pretoria | collected 2016-01-28
TCGAGCAGATAGTCTACTCGATCAACCAGCCCACCGGCGCGCGCAACTTCCAGGCCGTGTTCTGGAACATATCGTACTACGACCGCTACTACTTCGAGAGCCTGTTCGAGAACTTCATCTTCCCCGACGGCAGCGCTCCCGACTGGGATGGCCTGAGCTGGCTCCAGAAACGTTTCATGCGCTGGTTCAACGCCGAGCGTCTGCGCACCGTTCTGACCTTCCCGGTCGAAACGATGGCACTGCTGACCGAGAACGGAGAACCCAAAGACAAGGAATACGGCGAGTTCACGGCCCAGATGTACTCCGAGGGCCACTCGTTCTTCACATATCTGAGCGACAACGCCGACTCGCTGTCGAGTTGCTGCCGCCTTCGCAACGAGATCACCGACAACGAGTTCAGCTACACCCTTGGGGCGGGAGGTATCTCCACCGGGTCGAAAAGCGTGCTCACGATCAACCTCAACCGCTGCATCCAGTACGCCGTGCGGCAGGGCATACCCTATCAGTTCTTCCTCGAGGAGGTGGTCGACCTGGTGCACAAGGTGCAGAACGCCTACAACGAAAACCTCAAGGATATGCAGGCCAAAGGGATGTTGCCGCTGTTCGATGCGGGTTACATCAACCTCGGGCGTCAGTATCTCACGATCGGGGTCAACGGTTTGGTCGAAGCCGCCGAATTCCTCGGTATCGAGATCAGCGACAACGACGACTACGCGCACTTCACGCAGGAGATACTCGGTATGGTCGAGCGCGCCAACAAGAAATACCGTACTCCCGAGGTGATGTTCAACTGCGAGATGATCCCGGCGGAGAACGTCGGCGTCAAACACGCCAAGTGGGATCGCGAGGCGGGCTACAAGGTGGGGCGCGACTGCTACAACAGCTATTTCTACATCGTCGAAGACCCCTCGCTCAACGTCGTCGACAAGTTCCGTATGCACGGCCGCAAATACATAGAGCACCTGACCGGCGGCTCGGCCCTGCACATGAACCTCGACGAACACCTCTCGAAAGAGCAGTATGCCGCGCTGTTGAAGGTCGCCGCGCGCGAAGGTTGCAACTACTTCACGTTCAACATCCCCAACACCGTCTGCAACTCCTGCAACCATATCGACAAACGTCATCTGAAAAAGTGCCCGAAGTGCGGCTCGGAGAACCTCGACTACCTCACCCGCATCATCGGCTACATGAAACGGGTCTCGAACTTCTCCGCCGCGCGCCAGAAGGAGGCGGCTATTCGCCACTACGCCACCCCCGCGCAGCTTTAATTACGAATTACGAGTTACGAGTTCAGCTAACGCACAAATTCGTATAACATAATATATCGCGTAGCTAACTCGTAACTCGTAATTCGTAACTCGTAATTATTATGCTTCTGCTTGCAAGCTACGATATCGTATTCCAGGAGGTTCCGGGCGAGGTGACACTCGCCCTGAATCTGTCGGCTTGCCCGAACCGATGCCCCGGGTGTCACAGTCCCCATTTGCGGGAGGCCGTCGGCGAAACGTTGGACGACGAACTTCTTGAAGGGTTGTTGGCGCGGTACGGCGCTTCGGTTTCGTGCGTGGCCTTTATGGGGGGCGACGGCGATCCGGCCGAGGTGAACCGTCTGGCGGCGAAGATTCACCGGTGGGCCGGAGCAAAGGAGGCGGGAGAGGCGGCCGACGGGACGGGGCTGAAAACCGCCTGGTATTCGGGCCGAGGGGTGCTTTCACCTGCGGTCGACCTCGCCGATTTCGATTTCATAAAGTTGGGCCCCTACGATCCGGCCCGCGGAGGTCTCTCGTCGCCCGACACCACAAATCAGCGTTTCTACCGCGTCGAAGGGAGCGGCCCGGAGCGAAAAATGGTCGACGCGACGGAACTTTTCCGCAAAAACACGTTATCTTCGTCGGACTGAATCGCTTCCGCGTTAATTGCCGGAACAGCCGATAAGGCGCTGTCATTCCGAGCGAGCCGAAGGCGACGAAGAATCTACCGAATACAGAAGTATAATGAATTTTCAAAACATAATATCCGCCGGGCGCATGATGTCGATCGTGGTGGCGCTTCTCGGGGCGTTCGACTGCGGTGCCGCCTGGGCGCTGAACGGCGGACCGGTTTGGGACATGGCGTTCGGCGCGGCATTCATCGCCTGCGGCCTTGCGCTGACGGTACTCTTCGGTCGTGTGGCAAGGCGCGTGACCGCGGCCTCCCGTGCCGACGGGGGTGGAAGCGCACCGCGCCTGTCGTCCCTCGGAGGGGCGATCCTCGTGCTCGGCACATTAGTCTTCCTGCTGGGAGCGGGAGGCGTGGCGACCGACCGCGTCGACCCCTTCTCGTGGATGATGGCGATCGTGGGCCTCGCGATCTTCATCGACGCCCTGTGCCTTGGCATCAGCCTCTCTTCCTCCCGCAACTCCTGATTCCCATCCCGGGTGTCTAACTTAAAATAATCGGAACACAGATTGCGAATTAAAAATTTTTGTTTTACCTTTGCACTCTCTTAAGGGGGATTAGCTCAGTTGGCTAGAGCGCTTGCATGGCATGCAAGAGGTCACGAGTTCGACTCTCGTATTCTCCACCCGGGGGGCCTGACTAAAGGCCCCTTTTTTGTATCATTACCCCTTTTTTTGTTCGGTGATAATGCCAAAGTGGCGCCATGCTCGTCGTTCCGGACGATCCCGTTTAGAGCGTCACGCCGGTTTTGAAGATGGCGAGCTCCTTGAATCCCGCGAGTTCGTGTTTCAGAGGGCGGCCGTCGCAGACGGCGATGACGAAATCGACGAAATCGGCCAGCACCTGGTCCATCGTGCGCCCCTCCAGAAGTTGCCCTGCATCGAAATCTATCCAGTTTGCCTTGAACCGCGCCAGATGTGAATTTGTGGCGATCTTCATCGTCGGCACGGGCGCACCGAAAGGCGTTCCGCGGCCGGTGGTGAAGAGCACGATCTGGCATCCCGACATCGCGAGCGCCGAGGCGGCCACAAGGTCGTTGCCCGGAGCGTTCAGCAGGTTCAGTCCGTGGCGGCGAACGGGCTCGGCGTAATCGAGCACGTCGACCACGGGCGAGTCGCCCCCCTTCTGCGTACAACCCAGCGACTTGTCTTCCAGAGTGGTGATGCCTCCCGCCTTGTTGCCCGGCGAGGGATTTTCATATATCGGCTGGTCGAAACGGCGGAAATAACCCTTGAAATCGTTGATGAGCGACACGGTACGGTCAAAAATATCCCGGTCGGCGGCGCGGTTCATGAGGATCGTCTCGGCGCCGAACATCTCGGGCACCTCGGTGAGGATCGACGAACCGCCGCGCGCGATAAGCCAGTCGGAAAAACGCCCGACGAGGGGATTGGCCGTGATGCCCGAAAAACCGTCGCTGCCGCCGCATTTCAGCCCCACGGTCAGAAGCGACACAGGCAGAGGTTCGCGCCTGTCGACCCGCATCCTTTCCACGAGTCCGGCTGCGAGGCGGAAACCCTCCTCGACCTCGTCCTCCACCTCCTGCGCGATGAGAAAACGCACCCGCTGCTCGTCCCACGAGCCCATCACCCGCTTGAAGTCGGCCTGCTGGTTGTTCTCGCAACCGAGGCTCAACACGAGCACTCCGCCCGCGTTCGGGTGTTTGGCTATGGTGGCGAGTGCGCGCTGCGTGTTCACATGGTCGTCGCCCAACTGCGAACAGCCGAAATTGTGGCTCCACACTCTGATATCGTCTATGTGGGCGACGTCGAGTTCGGCCCTCACACGGTCGGCGATGGCCTGAGCTTGCCCGTTCACGCAACCCACGGTGGGCACTATCCACAGTTCGTTGCGAATGCCCATGCGGCCATCGGCGCGCAGATAACCGTTTATAACCACCCCGTCGCTTCGCGACACCCCTCCACGGGAGAGGAATTCCCCTCGCTCGTCGGTTGGTTTTGCAGGCTCGTAGGTGTATTCGAGGTCGTCATGCAGGTTGGTGCGCACGTTGTGGGTGTGGACATGCTCGCCGGGAGCTATCGCGGCCGTGGCGTGCCCTATCGGATAGCCGTATTTCACGACGTCGGCGCCCTCGGCTATCGGCACAAGAGCGAACTTGTGTCCGACCGGAACGCCTGGCATCTCTTTTATCGCAACGGCAACATTATCCGCAGGATGAATCTTAATGAAATTATCCATTATCAATTATCCATTATCAACTCTTTCAGCGCCGCCATCATCCCCTTGTTAAGGATGTTTTCGGCCGCCGCCGCGGCAAAGGGGATGATATCGGGAACCGTGGCCGAAAAATCCTCGCCCCATATCTTGCGATTGCGCACAATGCCGCCGATCCACCCTTCCACGTCGTCGGCGTCGAAAGTCGAGCGAATGAACTCCACGGCCTCGGGATTGTCCGACGGGGTGAACTCCACCTCGCCGCGGCCGCTGTACAGCACCGCCAGCGCGCCGAGCGAAAAGATCGTAAGACGGGCTATGCGGCCCTCCTTGAGATAGTTGTCGCGAACGGTGGGCCAGTCGCGCGCCTCCCACTTCGAGATCGAATTCAGAGAGATGTCTTTCAGATAGTGCCTCAAATAGGGATTGTAGAAACGTTCCAGTATTTTATCGGCGAACTCGCGCAGTTCGGCGGGGTCTTCGTCGATCATCGGCAACACCTCCTCCGAGACCATGCGGCTCACATATTTCTCCACCTCGGGGGTGTCGAAAGCGTCGCGTACCGTCACGCAACCCAATTGCAGGGCCACCGGATCCATGGCGGTGTGTGCGCCGTTGAGAATACGCACCTTCTTGTCGCGAAAACTCTTGATGCTCTCCATGAAAAGGACATTGTACCCCGCCTTGTCGAGCGGCAAACGCTCGCGAATTACCGGGTCGCCCCCTATGGCCCACACGTGGAAAAACTCGCCCTTCACCACGAGGTTGTCGTCGAAACCGGTCTCGGCCTTGATCTCGTCGATATCGTCCTTCGGAAAACCGGTCACGATGCGGTCGACGAGCGTGTCGTAGAAGTGGCAGGCGTTCTCCACCCACCCGGTGAATTCACTCTCCAGACCGTTCGCCGCCGCGTGGCGCAACACATATTCGCGCAACGTCGAACCGTTGTTCTCGATCAACTCGCAACAAACCACGCAAAGCCCCCGGGCGGGGTCGCCGCCGAACTTCCGCCACCTCTTATACAGGAGCGCGGTCATCTTGGCGGGGAACGATGCGGGCGGAAGCGCCCACAGGTCGTCTCCCTCCTCCCAACGGATCCCGGCCTCGGTGGTGTTCGAGATCACCGTTTCGAGTTCGGGGCTAAGGAAAATCTCCTCGTAACGCGCGTACTCGCGATAGGGGTTCACTATTTCGGCAATGCTCCCGACGAGCGATATCTCGCGCACCGGCTTTTTATCCTTGATGCCTTCCAGCACGACGTGGTACATGCAGTCCTGCTCGCGCATCAGTTCCTCTATGCGTTCTCCGCCGGGGATCGGCTGCACCGCCGCCACGCCGTGCGACATCACACCATGGCGGTTGGCGCCGTCGATCATCCAGTCGACGAACGCGCGCAGGAAGTTCCCTTCGCCGAATTGCAATATCCTGACGGGATAATCTATTTTATCGACCGTCGTCCTGTTAAGTTTTTCCATTGTCCGTGATTATTTTCGTTCTCACAAAACTATCCATAAAAACCGAGACGGGTTTGTATTTTTTGGTAAATTTGCGGCAATAATTACCCGTTCTCCGCCAAAAAAGCGGGGACGGAAGAAAAATCCCGGTTTTCGGATAAAATTTCCCTGTCCGGCCTTTATATTATAAAGTACCTTTGAGTATTGAAAAATTCCGTTGCCTTATGAAACCCTTGCTGACCATTGCCGCCGCCCTCGTGGCACAAATTTCGGCCTTTGCCGCCACCCCCGATTTCGTCGTCGCCCTGGATGGAACGGGCGATTTCTCTTCGGTACAGGCCGCCGTCGACGCCGCTCCCGACTACACAAAGGACGGCCCCGTGGTGATATTCGTCAAGGACGGTACCTATCGCGAACGGGTGACGGTTCCTGCCAATAAAACCTGGCTCACGCTCGTCGGCGAAAGCGCCGAAGGGACGATCATAACGGGCGACGTCTACGCCTCGCAGGTCGGTTCCACGGGCCACACGGTCGGCACTGCCGGAACTGCCACGGTCTATCTCCACACCGACGATTTCACCGCTCTGAACATAACTTTCGCCAACACCGCCACCCATCCGCAGGGTATAGGCGACGTGGGGCAGGCGGTCGCAGTCTGCATCACGGGCGATAAGATACGTTTCACGGGCTGCCGCTTCATCGGCAATCAGGATACCCTCTACACGATGGGAACGGGCCGCCTCTTGTTCGACGATTGTTATATCGAAGGCACGACCGACTTTATTTTCGGCGCCTCGACCGCGTTTTTCGAGGGTTGCACCATCCACAGCAAGCGCAACAGCTACATCACCGCCGCCTCTACCCCCGAGGGCGCTCCGTTCGGATACGTATTCCGCGGTTGCCGCCTCACGGCCTCACCCGGCATCACGAAAGTCTATCTGGGACGTCCGTGGAGACCCTTCGCGAAGACCGTCTTCATCGACTGCGAGATGGGGCCCCACATCCGCCCCGAGGGGTGGCATAACTGGAGCAAACCCGAAGCCGAGGCCACGACCTTCTACGCCGAGTACGGCAACACCGGCCCGGGGGCCGACACCTCCTCCCGGGTTCCCTGGTCGCACATCCTCACTTCCGACCAGGCCGCGCTCTACACTCCGGACAATGTACTGGGAGAGTGGATGAATTAGAATTACGAGTTACGAATTACGAATTACGAATGATCTACGCGATATATTATGCTAAGCGAATTCGTGCGTTAGCTGAACTCGTAACTCGTAATTCGTAACTCGTAATTCGATTATTTGTTTAGCAGATGAGATTAAAGGGAAAGATAGCCATGCTTATACTGGCCGCGGCGGTGCCCTGCGCCTCCGCGGCGCAGACCGTCTCTCCGGAGTTCATCTTCGAGCGCTACACCTCGCTCGACGGCCTTCCCCACAACTCCATCTCCGATATCTACCGCGACAGCCGGGGCTTCGTGTGGCTCTGCACATGGTACGGCCTGAGCCGCTTCGACGGCTACTCTTTCCGCAACTACCGCACGGTGCCGGGCGACCGCGCGCCGCTCTCCCACAACCGTTTCCGCAACGTTTACGAGGACACCGAAGGCTACATGTGGGTCATAACCTACGACGACCACCTCTACCGCTTCGACCGCCACACCGAGACCTTCGAGGAGGTTCCCGTGCTCTCCGGGGGCGAAGGCGACTACAAGGTGGGCCCGGTGCTCTGCTCGCGGGGCGGCAACACCTGGATCGCCGTCGAGGGGCGCGGCCTGCTCTACACCCGCCCTTCTGGAGCGCACTCGCCGCCCGTCACAGTGAGCCTCGAAGGTACGCTCCATATCGGAGGCCGCATCACCTCCATTGCCGAAGGAGAAGAGGGGCGGATATTCGTCGTTTCGGAGAGGGGTCTTGCGATGCTCTCGCCCGACGGCGGAGGTGGTTTCACCGTCGGACTTCTAAGCGGTGGAGCGGGACACGATCCCTTGCTGTGCGTGGCCGGGGGCAGGGTTTTCTACGCCACCGGAAGCGATGTGGCGATGTTCGACGACGGGGGAAACCCCGCGGGCAGGGTGTCGCTACCGAAAGATGCGCGGATCACGGCCCTCGAGTTCTCCGTCGAGGAAGGTACTCTCTATATCGGCACCCGCCGCCACGGGGTGGCGCGCTATTCGCTGGCCGAACGCAAACTCCATCCCGATCCCGCGCCGCCGGGACGCGTCCGCTATCTGAAGGCCGACAGCCACGGCACGCTGTGGGTGGCGACCGAGCGCGACGGCATTCTGCGCTACGACCCCGCGCGAGGCGACTACAAACACTTCTCGCAGCCGCCTAACGCCGTTTCGTACTATCTCGACACGTTGCCCAGGGTGTTGGAGGCGGGCGAAAGGGTGTGGATCAAGATGAACCGCGTGGGCTTCGGCTATTACGACCGCGCCGCCGACAGGGTTCTGCCTTTCCACAACTCTCCGGGCGAAAGGTTCACCAACGGCGTGCCCTGTTTCACCATCGACAGCGACAACGTACTGTGGATGTCGACCTCCGACCGCGGACTCGACAAGATAACCATCATCGAACCCCGTGCCGACCTTTTCGATCCCACCGGCGGCGGCGCCGAACGTTCGGGCCACGAGATACGTTCGCTCACCGTCGACAGGCAGGGCCGCACGTGGTTGGGCAACAAGAACGGCGAACTTTACTGTTACTCCGCCGACGGAACGCTCGTCAAAAAGTGGCCCGACGCGCGATCCGGACATATCGGCATGGCTTACGCCCTCACGGAGGACAGCGAGGGCCGCATGTGGATCGGCACAAAGGGCGACGGCGTGGTGTGTCTCACCCCGCGCGGCGGCGACTGGACTCTGAGGCGTTTCCGCCACGACCCCGCCGATGCGCGCTCGCTTTCCCACGACGACATCTACTCCATCGCCGAGGATAGCGGGGGACGTCTCTGGTTCGGCTCCTACGGCGGAGCGATAAACATGCTGCCCGACGCCTCGTCCGAGGAGTTTCTCAACACCGCCACGAGTTTCCCGGGCTATCCCTCGCCGCTGGGCCAACGGGTGAGGTGGCTTCATCCGATGCCGGGCGGCGAGATGGCCGTCGGAACCGTCGAGGGGCTGTTGCTGTTCGATCCGGCGGAAGATCCCCGGACGATGACCTTCCGCGTGGTGCAGAAGCGTCCGGGCGACGAGGCGTCGCTGGGCAACAACGACGTGGTGCACATGATGACCGACTCGGGAGGAAGGGTGTGGATATCGACCTTCGGCGGAGGCCTCAACCTTTTCGAGGGATACGGCGATGACGGCCAACCGCGTTTCCGCATCTACTCCGAGAACGAAGGGCTCTCTTCGAACATAGTGCTTGCGGCCACCGAAGGACCCGACGGCGACATCTGGGTCTCGACCGAAAGGGGCGTCTCGCGCCTCGACGCCCGGAAGGGTACTTTCGCCAACTACTCGCGCTGGGACGGCATTCCCGCCGCAACGTTCTCGGAAGCCACGGCGGCCACCACTCCCGCCGGAGACGTGTTGCTGGGCAGTACCACCGACCTTGTCGTGATTCATCCCGGCACCATCTCCTCGTCGGTCGGGTCGAGCGCCCTGAACTTCACGGGAGCGCAGGTCGACAATCGCGACGTGGCCGCCGCCGACGGCCTGATCCTGCCCCACGACTACTCCGTTTTCCGCCTGGAATTCGCCGCGCTTAACCATCGCATGAGGCCGCGCATAAGCTACATGTACCGTCTGGAGGGCTTCGAAAGGGAGTGGACGCGGGTGAAGGATGCCCGCAGCGCGGTCTACACCAACGTTCCGCACGGCGAATACCGTTTCGTGGTGCGCAGCGTAACCGACAGCGGCGCCGACACGGGCGACCGCATCGAGACGGGAATCCATATCCTCACCCCTCCCTGGCTGTCGTGGTGGGCGATCCTGCTCTACGCCGTGACGGGAGCCGTCATAGTCGCGTTTCTCTACCGCATGGGACGCACCCGGCGCAGGCTTCGCGGCGAGGTGCAGGTCGAAAGGCGCATGACGGAGCTGAAACTCAGATTCTTCACCAACATATCCCACGAACTGCGCACCCCGCTGACCCTCATTCTGGGCAGTGTCGAGGAGGTCGGCCGCCGCGAGGCGCTCTCTCCGAGGGGCGAAAGCAACGTGGCGATGGCCCAAAAGAACGCCCGCCGGATGCTGATGCTGATAAACCAGCTGCTCGATTTCCGGAAGATAGCGGGCGATAGGATGGAGATAAAGGTTCGCCGCACCGACATTATCGCCCTCACCCGGAACGTTGTCGAGGATTTCCGCGAACTTGCCGGAAGCCGCCGCATAGAGCTTATGATGAGCACCTCCTCCGAGAGCCTCGAAGTGTGGATCGACGGGCCCAGAATGGAGAGCGTTGTCTACAACCTGCTCTCCAACGCGTTCAAATACACACCCGACGGAGGGCGCATCACGGTGGCGGTGTCGCACAGGGAGGGCGAAGGCCATTTCACCATTGCCGTGACCGACTCCGGAGCGGGCATTCCCGCGGGTAAACAGGAGGTTATCTTCGACCGGTTCGTTCAGGCGGGGGCTCCCGTCGAGGGCCAAGCCCGGGGCACCGGCATCGGGTTGGCGCTTTGTAAGGAGATAGCCGAACTGCACCACGGGACGATCGCCGTGGAGAGCGTTCCGGGACAGGGGGCTACCTTCACCGTGACCCTGCCGATGGGCAACGCCCGTTTCAACATGGATCAGATAGAGTTCCTCGACGGCGACACCGCGCGACGGGAGCATCCCAAAACCATTCCCGGCAGCGTGACGGAGAGTCAGAGGGTGGCGCGCAAATCACCTCCCGGCGCTCCGAAGCTGTTGCTGGTCGAGGACAACCACGAACTGCGGGTATTCATCTACAACAATCTCGTGGACAGCTACAACGTGATGGAAGCGGGCGACGGGGCCGAGGCGCTGGAGATCATCCGCACCTCGCCGCCCGACATCGTCGTCACCGATCTTATGATGCCCCGCATGGACGGCATCGAACTCACCAACGCCATCCGCGCCGATTTCGAGACGAGCCACATTCCCATCGTCATGCTCACCGCGCGCACCGAGACCGACGCCCGCACCGAGGCGATGCGTTACGGCGCCGACGGCTACATCACCAAACCCTTCAGCATGGAGCTTTTGCAGGCGAGGATCGAAAACCTGCTTCGCCTGCGCCGCAATCTGTTCGATAAATACTCTTCGCGCGGCCCCGTCGCGGGACGCGGCATGGGATTGGTCGCCGACGAGGTGGTCGTCACCGACCGCGACGAGAAATTCCTTCGCGACACGATGGAGTGGATCGAAGCCCATCTCGACGACACCGAACTCACCATCGAGAGCATGGCCGTCCATCTGGGCATCGGCCGCACCACCATGTACAACAAGATCAAGGGCCTGACGGGTAAGTCCCCCGTCGAGATAATCAAGGAGTACCGCGTGTCGAGGGCCATGGGACTTTTGCGCACGGGACAGTTCACCGTCTCGGAGGCGGCCTACAAGGTGGGCTTCTCCGATCCGGGCTATTTCAGCAAGTGCTTCAAGGAGCAGTACAAAATATCTCCGGCAGAGTTCCTGAAAAACAATCGTAGCAAATAATTTCAGACGAAAATAGACATTATGAGAAAAATTCTATTCACGACCATCGCCGTTCTTTCGGCGGCGGCGGGCCTCCGGGCCGGAGAGCCGATGTCGGTGCGCATGGCGCTTTCGGAGATGGAGCGCTGGCCCACCGCGGCCCATCTCGACTTCATGGAGGGACGCCTCAAATGGAACTACACCACCGGGTTCGAACTCGACGCGATTCTCGATGTCGACGACCGCTACGGCTACCCGCGGATGCAGGAGTACGCCCTCGAGTGGTACGACGAGATGATCGACGAAAAGGGCAATATCACAACCTACAAGACCGGGAACTACAACCTCGACCACATCCGTCCCGGCGGCCCTCTCTTCAGGCTGTACGACCGCACCGGCGATGTGAAGTTCCGCCGCGCGCTGAGGCTTCTTCGCGAGCAGCTCACGGCTCAACCGCGCACGTCGGGCGGCGGATTCTGGCACAAGCAGATATATCCTCACCAGATGTGGCTCGACGGTCTGTTCATGGCCTCGCCGTGGTACGCCGAGTATTCGTCGCGTTGGGAGCGGGGCGACGAGCGTGCCGCCTCGATGGCGGATATCGCGAGGCAGTTCGTCGTCGTGGCCGAACACACCTTCGATCCCGCGACGGGTCTCTACCGCCACGCCTGGGACGAGAGCCGCTCGATGTTCTGGGCCGATCCCGCCACGGGACAGTCGGCCCACGCCTGGGGACGCGCCCTGGGGTGGTACGTGATGGCCCTTGTCGACGCCCTGGACTGGCTCCCGAAGAACACCCCCGGGCGCGGGGAAATGGTGGAGATATTGCAGGGTATCTACCGCGAACTTCCCCGCTGGGCCGATCCGGAGACGGGAATGTGGTACCAGGTGCTCGACCGGCCGGAACGCGAGGGCAACTACGTCGAGGCCACCGCGTCGGCGATGTTCTCCTACGCCCTTCTGAAAGGCATCCGGCAGGGCAACCTCGACGCCTCGCTCACGCCGTGGGCCGTCGAAACGTATGAAAATCTCGTTAAGACCTTCATCCGCGAAGACCCCGACGGCACCGTTTCGCTCGAAAAGTGTTGCGCCGTGGCGGGACTGGGAGGTAAGGAGATGCGTAGCGGCACCTTCGAATATTACATCTCGGAACCGGTGCGCGACAACGATCCCAAGGGGGTGGGCGCCTTCATCCGCGCGTCGCTCGAGTACGAGGCTCTTGGGAACATCGACTTCGATCCCCGTGCCGGTGAGGTTCGTCCGCTCGCTTTCCCCGGAGCCGAGGGGGGTGGTAAACACGCTACCGGCGGCCGCGGCGGCAGGGTGATATACGTCACCTCGCTCGCCGACGACGGCTCGGAAGGCACCTTCCGCCACGCCGTTCTGCAAGAGGGTCCCCGCACGGTGCTGTTCGCCGTCGACGGAACGATCTTTCTCGAAGACCGGATCGTGATCGAGAAAGAGCACGGCGATCTGACGATCGCGGGCCAGAGCGCACCCGGCGACGGGGTCTGCATCGCCGGAAATTTCGTGACCGTCGAGGCCGACAACGTTATAATAAGGTACCTGCGTTTCCGCATGGGCGACACGACGGGTGTCGAGGGCGACGCCTTCAACGGAAAAGGGGGCGATGGCGTCATCATCGACCACTGCTCGGTGAGTTGGTCGACCGACGAGTGCGCCTCGTTCTACGCGATGCGCAACTTCACGATGCAGTGGTGTATAATTTCGGAGGCGCTCAACTCCTCGGTACACAAAAAGGGCGACCACGGCTACGGCGCGATCTGGGGTGGCCGCAACGCCACTTTCCACCACAACCTGTTCGCCCACAACAACTCGCGCAATCCGCGCCTCGACCATCCGGCCATCTACACTCCGGCCCGGCAACTGACCCATCGCGGCACGGTCGATTTCGTGAACAACGTCGTCTACAACTGGGGCAACACGGCGAGCTACGGCGGCGAGAGGGGCTGGTGGAACTTCGAGAACAACCTGTTCAAGGCCGGGCCCGCCTCGAAAAACCCGCACAGGCAGTTCACCGAGGTTTCGGTCAGCCCCACCACTTCGATGACCCCGGGACGATATTACATCGCGGGCAACGTGCTCGATGGCGCGCCCGAGATCAACGCCGACAACTGGAAGGGAGTGAGACTCGACGGCGATTTCACGCGCGCCGATGTGGATAACGGCGAACGCTTCCCGGTCTTTGTCGACCTTCCGCGCGAGGATGCCGCCGCGGCCTGCGAAAGGGTTCTTGCCGGAGCGGGAGCCTCCCACCGCAGGGACGAGGTCGACGGGCGCGTGATCCGCGAAGTGCGCACCGGAACCGCCACCTACACCGGCTCCGTCAGCGGCCGCGAGGGGATCATCGACTCGCAGAACGACGTGGGCGGCTGGCCCGTGCTCAGGAGCGGCAAATTCTCCAAGGACACCGACGGCGACGGAATGCCCGACCGCTGGGAGAAGCGCCACAAGCTCAACCCCTTCGACCCCTTCGACGGCATCCTGCCGGCCCCCGACGAAAATTACACCAATCTGGAAACATACCTCAACGGGATCGTCGAATAGGCCCGATCCGGGCAACAATAGACAACGATTACTAAAACGCCGTTTGACGCCTGTTCGGAGCGTCTTTCGGCGTTTGTGTATTATCGTTGTTTTTCTTTTTTGAGCGGTTTTTTATTAAGGTCGCAGAGAACCCGATAAACAAGCAGAATTAAAGCCGCCATTTGCTAATAATTCAACTATAAAGTTGATTATTTTGCCATTTTACTTGACAAACGTCATTTTATTTATTACTTTTGCACAAAATTTGAAAGGATATGGCTACACGGGAAGAAGAGGAAAGATTTCTCAATAGATTCCACGCCAAGTTGAAGATATGGGAAATTGTTTTTGTTAACCGTGAGAAGAATGTGCAGGCATTGTTGGAATTGGAGATTGCACCGAAATATCGGGAGGAAGTAATCAAAGAGATTGTTGTCGAAGATTATTCCGAGGGACCTATTATTGATGATCTTAATTATTATGGAGAAATGTGGATATTCGGGAAAGATGTAAAAGGACAGGAGGTATATATTAAAATCTCTCTCGGCAATACTGATCGCGCCACAATTTGCATCTCTTTCCACAAAGCGGAGCACCCTATGAAATATCCATTAAAGGAGAAAGCGCTATGAAAAGTCCATTTACCGGAGGAGAAACTCGATTGATGCAAGAGTCGCGCGAGCTGACTTTTCGCAAGGAGAAATTCGCGTATGCGGCACATTATTACGTCTGTGCAGATACGCAAGAAGAGTTCACGACGACCGAGCTCGATGAGTTGAATATCAATCAGGTTTACAACCAATATCGTGTCAAATATGGGATTCCGTTCCCGGATGAGATCAGCGATATCCGGGCTTGCTATGGTTTGTCCGCAGCCAAAATGTCGGAGATATTGGGATTGGGGCCCAATCAATACCGCCTCTATGAAAATGGGGATATCCCAAGTGAAGCGATAGGTAAGCAATTGAGGAGCATACTCGATCCTGAGGTATTCATCAAGGTCGTAAGAAATGCGGAGAACCAGTTTCCTCAAGCCGAATTCGATAAGATATTAAAAAAGGTAGAGCATTGTATCCATCAAATGGATGAGAAGACCAAGCATCACGAGGTGTTCGGCACCTATCACCGCTCGGAGGTCAATGGTTATGCACCTCAGTCTTACAGCAGGCTGAAGAATATTATGCTCTATTTCATAGACAAATGTGGGGGCGTGTTCAAGACCAAGATGAATAAACTCCTGTTCTATACCGATTTCCTTAGCTATAAGCTGCGCGGCATAGGGATGAGTGGCCTGGCATACAGAGCCATCCAATATGGTCCTGTTCCCTCGCAATGGGGCGTCGTTTACGGACTGATGGATGATATCGACCATGAGATAGTTCCGTTCCCGTCGGGAGATTCGGGCGAGAAACTGTATTCGGAAATACAGCCCGATATGAGTGCCTTATCGCAAGAGGAAATAGATATCTTGGATGTCATCCTGCAAAGATTCCGAACCACGACATCAAATGATATTTCCGAGATAAGCCACGAAGAAGATGCGTGGAAAGATTACGTCGACACCAAGGATTTCATCAGCTATAGCAAGGCATTTTCTTTGAAGGCGCTATAAAGGTCGTTGTGGATTTGGAATCCTCGAATAGTGGAGAAGAACGGGGCCGGACGATTAGTTCGGCCCCGTTTTTTGTAGCCTCGACAAATTTTACCATAAATCCGCCAAAAATTACGGGCGGGTGGGGGAGCGAAAGTTTAGCTTTGCATTACCAAAAATAACCGAACTATAACGATGAAACCAACCGCTTCAATACTGCTTGCCGCACTTGCCCTTTGCGGCGCCCTCTCTCCCCTGCGGAGCGAAGCACAATCCAAACCCGCTTTCGAGATCGCCTCTCCGGCTCCGGTCGTGATTCCTGCGGGCGGGGTCGCTCTCACCGATTTCGGAGGCACGGGCGACGGAGTGACGCTCAACAGCGCCGCTTTCGAGCGCGCCATCGCCGCCCTCGACGCCCGGGGCGGAGGACGCCTCACCGTTCCGGCGGGAGTGTGGTACACCGGCCCCATTGTGATGCGCGACAACATCGAGCTGCATCTGGCCGAGGGCGCCATCATCGTTTTCTCGACCGACAAAAGCCTCTATCCGATAGTCCGCACCATCTTCGAGGGACGCGACACCTACCGTTGCCAGTCTCCGATCTCGGCCGTCGGACAGAAGAACATTGCCATCACCGGTGAGGGGATTATCGACGGCTCGGGCGACGTGTGGAGAGCCATAAAAAAGGATAAGATCGGCTCCTCGGATTGGAACAGGATCGTGAAAAGCGGCGGCATCCTCTCCTCCGACGGCAAAACGTGGTACCCTTCCGAAAGCTACCGTCTCGGTCAGGCGAACAGCGACCAGAACATCAACCGCTGGGCCACCACTAAGGAGGATTTCGAGAGCATCAAAGACTTCCTGCGCCCCGTGATGATCTCCTTCAACGATTGCGACGGGGTACTGCTCGACGGGGTGACCTTCCAGAACTCGCCCTGCTGGAACATCCACATCATGCTGAGCCGCGACATCACCGTCGAGGATATCTTCGTCCGCTGTCCGTGGTACGCCCAGAATGGCGACGGGGTCGACATCGAGTCGTGCGACCGCGTGGCCATCCTGCGCAGCACCTTCGACGCCGGCGACGACGCGATCTGCATCAAGAGCGGCAAAGACGAGGAGGGACGCCGCCGGGCCATGCCTTCGTCGAACATCCTCGTCGAGGACTGCACCGTATTCCACGGCCACGGAGGTTTCGTGGTGGGAAGCGAGATGAGCGGCGGGGCCAACAACATCATCGTCCGCAACTGCCGCTTCTCGGGCACCGACGTGGGCCTTCGCTTCAAGAGCACGAGGGGCCGCGGAGGAGTGGTCGAGAATATCTTCATCGAGAATATCCAGATGAACGACATAGCCACCGAAGCGTTGCTGTTCGACCTCTTCTACGGCGGCAAATCTGCGGTCGAAGCCCGCGAGGACGGCGATAATTCCGAAGTGAACACCGATCTTCCCGCAATGCCCGTCGACGAGACCACTCCCCAGTTCCGCAACATCTTCGTCACGGGGGTAGTGTGCCGCGGAGCCAACCGCGCGATGCTCTTCAACGGCCTTCCCGAGAAGAACGTCAGCAACATAGTGGTCGAGAATTCAAGCATCGAGGCCTCCACGGGCGCTCAGATCAACGAATCCACGGGCGTGGTACTCCGCAATGTGAAGATCACTCCGCGCACCGGCCCCGCGCTGATGGTGAACAACGTGAAAGAACTCACGGTCGAGGGCTTCGACGCTCCGGACGATCTGCCCGTCGTGATGGAGGTCACGGGTTCGCGCACCGAAGGCATCTCGATCCATCGGGGCGAGATAGAAGACGGTAATTTGAAGATATCCGACCGTGCCAAAGGCTCGGTTCTCATGGTGGTAGGTTGGCCCCGATAATGAAAAGACTTAGATACATATCGGTATGCGTAGCACTGTTCGCCGCGGCGGGTTGCGGTGAAGATCGTGGGGGTTTGCAGCTCGTCCCTCCGGCGAACGTGCGCGCGACCGCCTCTACCGCCACCTCGCTCACCTTCGCGTGGGACGCGGTGCCGGGTGCGGTCGGCTACACATGCAGGCTCATGGACGGGACGGGCGCGATGGTACCCACCCCCAACATCGCAGAATCCACCGTCACCATAGCCAACCTCACCGAAGGCAAAACTTACCGCTTCACGGTTAAGGCGCGCGCCTCCTCACCCGACACCGACTCCGATTACTCCGCTCCCGTAACCGCCACACCGCAGGGAACGGTCGAACCACCGCCTCCGCCTCCGCCCCCTCCGCCGCCCGTCACTTTCGGCCCCGTGGAGCTTCCCGCCTGGGAGGAGGACGCTCTCAAAAGGGCCTTTCCCGGCGCCGAAGGTGGAGGCATGTTCACCACCGGAGGCCGCGGAGGCGAGGTGATCCATGTCACCAACCTCGCCGATTCGGGCCCCGGCTCCCTGCGTGAAGCCATAGGCCGTTCCGGCGCGCGCACGATAGTGTTCGACGTGAGCGGCACGATACAACTCAAAAGTGAACTGCACATCCGCAACGGCAATTTGACCATCGCTGGCCAGACAGCCCCCGGCGATGGTATCTGTTTGAGGGATTACACCGTTTACGTGGGAGCCGACAATGTGATAATCCGTTATATCCGTTTCCGCATGGGCGACGAGACGAACCGGGAGAACGATGCCATCTGGGGACGTTATCAAAGCAATATCATTCTCGACCACTGCTCGATGTCGTGGTCTACGGACGAATGCGCCTCGTTCTACGCCAACCGAAACTTCACGATGCAGTGGTGCCTCATCACCGAGAGCCTTCGAAACTCGATCCACGGAAAGGGAAAGCACGGCTACGGCGGAATCTGGGGCGGACGTAACGCGAGTTTCCACCACAATCTGCTGGCCAACCACGACAGCCGCAACGCACGCCTCGACCACCCGCAGATATACGGCGCCTATCTCGCCACCCACCGCGGCAACGTCGATTTCCGCAACAACGTGATCTACAACTGGGGCGACAACACGACCTACGGCGGCGAGGGGGGCCACTTCAACATCGTGGGCAACTACTACAAACCGGGCCCCGCTTCGAGGGCGCGTAACTATTTCGTCGACGCCTACAACTTCAGCAACGACATACAGTCCGACTACCCGAAACTCTTCATGTCCGACAACCATCACACCGGTTCGGCAAGCCTTAGCGCCGACAACTGGAACGGAGGCGTCTATCTGCATCAGGGCGCCGGACACGGCTCCGACGCGATGCGCCTCGAGGGGCCGCTCGCCATAAAGGCCGACGATGAGAAAGTGTGCTACGTCTCTACCCACTCCCCGGCCGAGGCGTTCGAGATGGTGCTGAGTCATGTCGGGGCCTCGCTTTCACGCGACGCGGTCGATCGACGCGCGGTGGACGACGCCCGCGGCGGCACGGCCACTTTTCCCACGGGCGGCAACGGCTCCATCGGCGGCCTCATCGACACCCAGAGCGCCGTGGGTGGTTGGCCCGCCCTCGCCTCGACCGCCCCGCCCGCCGACGGCGACGGCGACGGGATGTCCGACGAGTGGGAAACTCTGACGGGCCTCGACCCCGCCGACCCCGCCGACGGCAAAACCTTCTCGATAGACGCAGGCAAACAGCGTTACACCAACCTCGAACTTTACCTCCACTGGTTGGTGCAGGACACCGTGCTTGCCGCGGGCAGGGGACACGACTATACGGCGTTGGAATAGGCCTGGCAAGGGGGGGGTGACAAAAAAACCATGAAATGTGATAAAATTTACCTGTCCGCCATTCCGAAACGGTATATTTTTAACATCGCGAACCGACTGACTTAACCGAACCACGACCGACTTGAACATTACGAACCAAACAAATAACAAATCCTTAAATGATTATGAAACTAACTAAACCAAAACTGCGCTCCCTCATGCGAGTCATGTTTTTAGCGCTCCTCGCGTCGGTCATATTGCCGTCGTCACTGTGGGCTCAGGCGCGCTCCGTGACGGGAGTGGTGACCGATCCTGCGGGAGAACCCCTGATCGGGGCTTTGGTGGCGATCGAAGGAGCACAAACCTCGGTCATCACCTCGATCGACGGCTCCTATTCGATCGACGTGCCCGCCGGGCCGGTGCAACTGCGCTTCACCTATGTGGGTATGATCGCCCAAACCCTCACTGTCGGCGACGGACAAACCGTACTCGATGTGACCCTTCTCAACGACAGCCAGATGCTCGAAGACGTCGTCGTGATCGGTTACGGCACCGTCAAACGCCGCGACCTGACGGGTTCCGTCGCTTCTGTCGGAGGCGACCGCATCGCAGCCGTTCCGGTGGCTTCGGCCGCCGAGGCGATAACGGGTAAACTGCCCGGCGTGCAGGTCACCACGACCGAAGGTTCGCCCGACGCCGAGATCAAGATCCGCGTTCGCGGCGGCGGCTCCATCACACAGGACAACTCGCCGCTCTACATCGTGGACGGTTTCCCGGTTAACACCATTTCCGACATTCCTCCCACCAGCATTCAGTCGATCGACGTGCTGAAGGACGCCTCGTCGACCGCCATCTACGGTGCCCGCGGCGCCAACGGCGTTATCATCGTCACGACCAAAGGCGCGCAGGAGGGTAAATTCACCGTCAGCTACAACGGCTATTTCGGCATCAAGAACGTTACCAAGATGCTCGAAGTGATGGATCCTTACGAGTTCGCGTTCCTCAACTACGAGCAGGCCGTTCTGCGGAATCAGGTCGATGGCAACTACGAGCCCTACTACGGCACATACGCCGACATCGACCTGTACAAAAGCATGAAGGGCACCGACTGGCAGGATGTGATGTTCGGCCGCACCGGAACCACCCGGTCTCACAACGTCAGCGCCACGGGCGGCACCGACAAGGCGAGCTACGCTCTGAACTACACCCGCCTCGACGACAAGGCGATCATGCTCGGTTCCGACTATTCGCGCGACTATTTCAACGCCCGCCTCAACGCCAAGCCCCTGAAGTGGCTGAAGCTCGACGTTTCCGCCCGCTACACCATAACCGAAGTCTACGGCGCCGGCGCCAACGACGTTTCGGGATCCGAGCGTTCGACCAACGACGCACGTGTCCGCGCGGCTTTGGGCTACACCCCCATTCCGCTCAAGAATATGACCGCTCCCGACGACGAGGTAACCTCGTTGGGCGACCTCTATCCTCCGACGGTGCAGAACGTCAACAACGACCGTCAGAAAAAGTCGAACCGGCTGAACCTCAACGCGGGCATTTCGGTCAATCTGATTCCGCAACTCGTTCTGCGCACCGAGGGTGGGCTCGACCACGAGTTCTCGTCGGACGACCGTTTCTTCGGCCCCTCGACCTACGCTGTTCGCGGCGGCGGGCTCAGCGACAACTCGGGTCTTCCGGCGGCGCAACTCTCCTCTCGCAAGGGACGTGTCTTCCGCAACGCGAACACCCTGACTTACAGCGACACCTTCAAAGAAGACCACAGCCTCTCGGTGATGGTCGGTCAGGAAATGGTCACCAACAACTCCAATTCGATAACCTCGGTGTACGACAACATGCCCGAATTCTTCGATTCCCAAAGGGCATGGAACTTCAGCACCCAGGGCAGGGCGGTGAGCATCGACAACAAGACGGGATTGCCCTATAACATGTTCTCGGTGTTCGGCCGCGCGAACTACGCGTTCCGCGACAAATATCTCCTTTCGGCCACCTTCCGTTACGACGGTTCGTCGAAGTTCGGCCCGGGCCGCAAATGGGGATTCTTCCCCTCGGTAGCCGCCGCGTGGAGGATCATCGACGAGAAGTTCATGCAGAACTCCGGCTGGCTGAGCGACCTTAAACTTAGGGTGAGCTACGGTGAGGCGGGCAACGACCGCATCGACGGACACCAGTACATGCAGGTTTACTCCTCATCCTCGACCACCTACCTTCCCTGGACAAGTTCCATCTGGGGTGCGTCGAACAGAATGGCCAATGAGAATATCAAATGGGAGACGACCGTCACCCGCAACATCGGTCTCGACTACGGCTTCTGGAACAACCGCATCTCCGGTTCTTTGGAGTACTACATGAATAACACCAAAGATCTCCTGATCGCTTTCCCGACTTCGGGTTCGGGCTACGACTCGCAGATCCGCAATATCGGCGAGACCTCCAACCGCGGTTTCGAGGCCAACCTCAACGCAGTGCTGGTCGACACCCGCGATTTCCACCTCGACCTGAACTTCAACATCTCGTTCAACAAGAACAAGGTGGTGAGCCTGGGCGGCGTCGAAAGAGGCAGTTACGACTCGGCATGGACCAAATCGAGCTACGGTGTCAACGAATATCTGGTACGCGAGGGTGAACCCATCGGCCAGATGTGGGGTTATGTCTCCGACGGCATGTACTCGGTCGACGATTTCGACTGGAACGGCACCCAATGGGTCGCCAAAGAGGGAGTGGTCGACAACAGCGGCCTTATCGGAAGCTCGTTCGGCCCCGGCGGGATGAGACTCCGCGACCTGGACGGCGACGGGGTGATCACCACCGGCTCCGACAGCGGCGACAAGAGGGTCATCGGCAACGCCTCGCCCAAACACATCGGCGGTTTCGGCCTCTCGGCAGGCTGGAAAGGCATCGACTTCTCGGCCGTCTTCAACTGGGTCTACGGCAACAGCATTCTCAACGCCAACAAGATCGAAATGACCAGCACGGCAGGCCGCTACAACCGCAACATCTTCGACACCTTCTCCTCGGAGAAACGTTTCACCCACATCGACAAGGCAACGGGTCTGCGAGTCACCGATCCCGCCACGTTGGCCTCCATGAACGCCGGCGCCACCGTCTGGTCGCCCATCATCGACGGCGGCGGCACGGCCAACTCCTACGCGCTCACATCGTGGGCCATCGAGGACGGCTCGTTCCTGAGACTCGGTACGCTCACTTTGGGCTACACCTTCCCGTCGAGGTGGATGGAGAAGATCTTCGTACAGAGCCTTCGCATCTACGCCACGGGCTACAACCTGCTCACCATCACCGGCTACTCGGGCTTCGATCCCGAGGTCGACAGCCGCCGCTCCACGCCGCTCACTCCGGGCGTCGACTATTCGGCCTATCCAAAGAGCCGCTCGTTTATCTTCGGTGTGAACTTAACCTTCTAAAAAACATCTGCGATGAAAAAGATACTTTTATATACATTTATTGGATTGACCGCGGTGTTTTCAACCTCGTGCGTCAACGAATTTCTGGAGGTCGAGTCTAAATCATCTTTCTCCGACGACGTGATCTTCTCCAACCCCACCTACACCGAAGGTTTCATGGACGGTGTCTACAACGTGTTCGCGGGCAACAACTCCTACCGCAACCGTACCGGCATGTACCACGCCTTCAACTCCGACACCGAATACCGTCCCGGCTCCTCGGCCAATGCCAAGAGCGTGCCGACCGACTCCCGCGACCTGATATCGCTCTACGTCACCACGCCGGGCATGGGCAACGGATACAACGAAGCCGGCAGCGCCAACCCGTGGAGCTACCTCTACTCGGGCATCGAAAAATGCAATCTCGCCATCAAGAGCATAGCGCTTTACGGCGATCCGGACAATAATCCCGTCATGGCGCATCTTCTGGGCGAGGCCTACACCCTGAGGGCATTCTTCTACTTCGACCTTATCAAATGGTGGGGCGACGTTCCCGCGCGCTTCGAGCCCGTGACCGGCGAAACGCTCCAGATACCGAAGAGCTATCGCGGCGAGATACTCGAGCGCATAGTGGAGGATCTGGGCATGGCCGCCGAAATGGTCGACTGGTCGAGCCTGACGGGAACCACCCAGAAGGTGAGCAAAGGCTTCGTCAAGGGCCTGCGCGCCCGCATAGCGCTGTTTGCCGCCGGTAAAGGAATGCTTCCCGAGGGCGACGGAGCGAAGATCGACTACATCTTTGCCGACGAGAGCGTGAGAAGAGGCTTCTACGAGATAGCCCGCAAAGAGTGCGCCGACGTGATCGCAAGCGGCCGGTACCGCCTCGAAGACGATTTCCGCCAAATATTCCGCGACATGTGCCGGTTCAACGTGTCGGAAGGACGCGAGACCATGTTCCAGTTGCCCTACAATCCCAACGTCCGCGGCCAGATGTACTACACCTTCGGGCTCCGCTGGGACGCCGACGGCAAATATGTTTTGCCGGGAACGGTTTCGAGCATGGGCGGCAGCGGTACGGTCAATGTCGTACCCACCCACTTCTACGACTATAACCCCGCCGACACGAGGCGCGACGCCTCCATCGCCCCCTACCAGATGAGAAGCGTGAACGGCGTCGTCCAGCCGCAGATACAGAACGTTACCGCGTTCCAACTCGCCAAATGGAGGGCCGACTACTTCAATCCCGCCACTCCGATGAACAACAACGACGACGGTGTGGGTACGATGATGATGCGCTACGCCGACATACTGCTGATGTACGCCGAGGCCGACCTCTATCTCGGGGCGACCGACGGAGCCGATAAACTCAACGAAGTGCGCCGCCGCGCCTTCGGGAATTCGGCCCACGACGTTGCGCTCACGCTGGAGAACATCAAGGCCGAAAGGGCTTTCGAATTCACGGGCGAGCAGATGCGCAAGTACGATTTGATGCGTTGGGGCGAACTCGGAAGCGCCATCGAAGCGGTCAAGGGCAAGATGAGGGCGCTCAGGAACCAGACCGCTCCCTACGCGAATGTGCCCAACACCATCTATTGGCGCAACGTCGAGATCGCGGGAACGGCCAATCCCGTGGAGTACCGCATGGAACTCTACGGCTTCAATCCCGGCGAAACGGCCGACAAGACAGCCACCGATCCCACCGGCGGATGGACGAGCGTTAAATGGACCGACGGCACCACCACCGTGGATGCAGTCGAATACGACCGCATCAACGATAATATGATCGAGGACATGATCGCCCACGGCGATCCCGACCAGCGTCAACTGTTGCCCATCAACAGCGTCATCATCGCGGCCAATCCCATGCTCTCGAACGACTACGGCTACGGAAACTAACACTAAAAACACATCAAAGAGATGAAAACCATAAAGAAAACATATTCGTTTTGGCTGACGGCCGTTGCGCTGATCGCCTCGGGCGCGATGTTCTCGTGCCACGAAGGCGGTCTGGAGATCGGCGACGAGACGGGCTCGCTCGACCATCTGTTCCGTCCGGCCGTGTTCGTGGCCGAAAACGAGGGCAACACCACCACGGTCAACTTCACGTGGGGAGCCGTCACCGACGCCCAGAGCTACACCATCGAAATCTATTCGGGAGAAGACCTCGACTTCACCGCCTCGAAACTCGTACACTCCGATCTGGTCACCGCCATCAGGTACTCGGTGGAACTCGGGGGCGACAGCGGCTATTCGGCCCGCGTGAAGGCCAATCACGACGACCCTTCGAAGGACTCGCGTTGGAACACCGTCACCTTCACCACCCCCGCCGAGAACATCTTCTTCGGTTTCGACAGCGACATGTCGGGACGGGGCGCGGCGACCATCAACTGGCTTCCCGGAATGACCGTCACCACCCTTGTTCTCACCACGGGAGGCACTCCGCGCGAGTTCGCGATCACCGCCGCCGAGAGCGCCGCCGGTATGAAGACGGTCACGGGCCTTGAGAACGCCACCTACGATGTCGAGATATTCAACGAGGATATCAACCGTGGCCTCTTCGAGGGACTGCTCATCGAGGGCGACGTGTTCCTCTCCGCGGGCGACGACTTCGAGGCCGCCTTCGCCGCCGCTTCGCCCGGTCAGGTCATTGTGCTTGCCGCCGGAGCCTCCTATCCCCTGCGCACGAAGGGCGCGGCGCTGGGAGCTACCGAAGGCTTCCGCATCGACAAGGACATCGTTGTCCGCGGTATGACCAAAACCGACCGCCCGACGCTCTATCCCGAAACCAACTTCGGAACAGCGGTGCTCGACTTCGGCGCCACGTTGGGCGATGTGACCTTCAAAAATGTGAGGATATCGGGCCTCCGTGGCGACAACAACGCACCCTCGACCTATTTTGTCAACCAGAAAGACCCTGCCGTCATCACCAACCTCTCGTTCATCAACTGCGAGATCGACGGTTGCGGCGGCGGTATGCGCTTCCAAAGCCCCGGCCCGCACGACATCGCCAACTTCACCATCGACGGCTGCGAGATCCACGACATGGGTACGGGCTACTCCATGATACACATCCAGGTAGGCAAAGCCGACAATATCAGGGTCACGAACTCCACCATCCGTTCGTTCGGCTACGGCCTCATCCTGCACAACGCCGCGAGCTCGGCTTCGGTGGTGATCTCCGACTGTACGTTCTACAACTTTACCGGAGGTGCGAACCGCTATCTGGTCGATTATTCGGCTAACCACGGCGTCACCGGCGGTATCACGCTCGGCAATTGTATTTTTGCGCTGAATGCAGTGCCCGCACGCGGCTTCCAGACTAACGGCTCAACGTCGATCACTGCCGATGGTAACTACCGCACCGGGGACTGGGACGACAGCACGGCTGGCGGCACGGCTTCCGTGGCGTCTCTTTCCAGTCTCTATGAAGGCTCCTCGGCCGATCTGTTCACCGATCCCGCCACCGGCGATTTCACCATCAAGGACACGGCGTTCCCCGGGTTGGGCAAAGCGGGAGACCCGCGCTGGTATTAATTAACCGATTAAAACGATATCGAGATGAAATTCTTAAATAACATATTTTTACCGGTTCTGGCCGCGGCGATGACCCTCTCCATGGCGGGTTGCGAGGGAGACACCACCGTCCTTCCCGAGCCGCCCCCGGTTTACACCCCTTCGGAGATAACTCCCCGGGTGATGGGAACCACCATCAGCGTAAAATGGCGCGGATCGCTCTCCGCCACGGGCTATCTGTTGCAGATAAGCTCCGACGCCGCTTTCACCGCTCCCGTCGAACTGACCACCGTGCAACCCACCGGCACTTTCGAGGAACTTTTACAGTACACGGTCTACTATCTGCGCGTCATGTCTCTGGTCGAGGGCGAACCCGCAAGCGAATGGTCGGCGGTTAAAGAAGCTGAAACGGGAGGCGAGAACATTCTCCATGCCGAACTGGTCGATGTGACCGACACCTCGATCACCGTCGGTTGGAAGCCCGGTTCGAAAGCCACGCACCTCACCTGGATCGTGGACGGCGCCGAAGGCGAGCCGCAGACAGTGGAACTCGCCGACGAGGACATACAGGCCGGAGTGAAAGAGATCGCGGGCCTGGCCAACGAGACCACCTACGACGTGAAGATATTCGACGGAGGCAATCAACGCGGCGAAGGCGTCTATTCGACCCTTCCGCGCGGAATGGCACGTCTGGCCGTCGAGGCCACCCCCTATCCCGACAGCGTGTTGCTGAAATGGGAGGCCGGGGCCGAAGCGACCTTCTTCACCTGGGCCAAGACCGGAACCACCTCCCGCGCCACCGTCGAACTCACCGACGACGAGATCATCGCCGGTGCCTACAAGATCGAAGGCTTGGAGCCCGCCACCGACTACACCGTCGAGTTCTTCTGGACGAGCCCCGTAACGGGTACCGACTCGTCGCTGGGCGAGACCGCGTTCAGGACGGCCGAACTGCCCGCCCTGACGCTCGAAGTGGCCGAGGCCACGATCCTCGATAACGGCGCTACCGTCTCGTGGACACCGGCCGACGATCTCCATGTGACCACCCTTGCGTTCTCTCCGGCCGACGTCGAACCGATCGCCGTCACTCCGGCCGACGCGGCGGGCGTTGCCGTCACCGGGCTTAAACCGGGCGTCGAATACACCGTCACGCTGAACTATCTCTCTTCCGCCGGTACCGAATATCTTCGCGGCGAGGCCACCTTCACCACCACTTCGGCCGTTCCCGCGGCTACCGTGAGCGTTGCGGGCGACCCGACCCGCACCGGCGCCACCATCGTGTGGAGCCCCTCCGACGAGGCCGACTCTTCGCTCGTGTTCACCGACGCTTCGGGCGCCGAGATCACCTTCGACGTTACCAACGCCGACGCCTCGGGCATCAACTGTGACGGCCTCACCGCCGGAACCGAGTACACCGTCACGCTGTTGGCCGTGATAGGCGACATCACCTACACCCGCGGAACCACCACCGTGAAGACGCAGGATCCGCTCGGAGGCAAAGAGGTGACCAAAACCTGGGACTTCTCCGCTCCGGCTTGGGATGCACTCCACGCCGCGGTCATGGCTAAAGGCAACGACGGCTTCCCCGACATGAACGAAACGATCGAAGGCTTGAACATCTTCACCACCGCAAGCAATATCCGCGCTGGCGGCGAAGTTCCCGACCGCTACTTCCAACCCAACGGCGGAGGCCGCATTCCCGACCGTCGTCTCTTCTCGTTCACCGCTCCCTCATCGGGTACTCTGAGCGTGACGACGAGCAACACGGGCGGCACCGCCGACGACACCCGGATGGTTGTCGTTCAGGTAGGCGACGATGCCGCCACCGAGCAGAGAAAAGCCGGTGCGACCGGAGGTCTGACCGCCGTTACCAACAACTTCGATCTGAACGTCACCGCCGGACAGACCGTCTATATCTATCCGAGCAACGGTCTGCGATTCTACAAGATCGAGTACACCTATGTCGAGGCCGCTCCCTCTTACGAGAACAAGTTCTGGAACGTGACCGATATTCCCGAAGACGCGACGACCGATATAGTGTTCTCTTCCAACGGCGCAATTCTCCAAGATCTGAACATTTTGGCCACCTCTGCCAACACCGTGACGATCGACGACAACAAAAAGGAGATCGACGACTACACGTTCACCAAACGCATTAAGCTCAACGGAACGTACGACAAGGCCCTTCCGCCTACCTATCGCGTCGTGAAGTTCGCCGTCCAGGCCGCGTGCAAGATAACGGTTTACGGAATGAGCGGTTCCGGTGGAGCGGTCAGAAATCTGGTCATCACCGACGGGACGCGGATCCTGAACGACAACTTCCTCTCGAACGACGGCAACGCGATCGGAAAGGCCACCTATGAATACACCGGAGGCGCTGGCGACATCTACATCGGCTCTGCCGGCAGCGGTTACAACATCTACGCCATCGGTGTCGAGTACGCCGCGGCCCCCGCTCCCGAGGATAAAGTGTGGAACGTGACCGACTATCCCGACGCGGTGGCGTCCTTCGTCGCTCCGGCGGTGATCCTCGGCGATCTGACAGTTCTGGCGGCCGAAGGCAAGAACGTCGACATCGACGAAAACTCCAAGAGTATCGACGATTTCTCGTTCACCAAGCGTATAAAGTTGGGCGGGAACTCCGACAGCGACGGAACGACTGTACCGACCAACCGTGCAATCCAGTTCGATGTTGAGGCCGCCTGTAAGATAATCGTTTATGGCATGAGCAGTTCCAACGGAACCTCGCGAACGCTCAGAATCTCCGACGGTACGCAAGTGCTTAGTGAAGGTTTCACCAACGACGGAAGCGTGATAGGAAAGATCGAGTATCCCTACACGGGAGGCGCAGGCAAGATATACCTCTCGTCTACGAGCGGCGGTTTCAACATCTACGGCATCGTGGTGGATTATCCGTGATCCTTTAACGATCCGAACAGCAAAGCCAAGGACACACATAGTGTGTCCCTTGGCTTTGCTGTTTTGGCCCGGTCAAAGATTCGCGAAATACGCCGCCATCACCGCGGCGAGGGCGGCGGTCTCGGTGCGCAGACGGCTCTGACCGAGCGAGACCGGTACGAAGCCGTTGCGCATCGCCATATCGACCTCTTCGGGGGTGAAGTCGCCTTCGGGGCCGATCAAAATTAAAGTGTTGGTATGAGGCGGGAGGGTCTCGGTTATGGGAACGCGTTCACCTTCGGGACGGCAGTGGGCGATCAGTTTCACTCCTTCGAAGGGGCGTTCCAGAACCTGGCGCACGGATGTGAGCGGTTCGAGGGTGGGGAGACAGGCCTTCAGAGATTGCTTCATGGCGCTCGCGGCGACTTTGGCCGCGCGTTCGGGTTTGAAAACGCGCCGCTCGCTGTTGGCGCACTCCAAAGGGATCACCGCGTCGAGACCCACTTCGGTGGCCTTTTCGAGGAACCATTCGAAGCGGTCGCTGTTCTTTGTGGGCGCAACAGCCATCGTAAGGCGGTAATCCCTTGCACCGAACGATCCCGTGGTCGAAATGACCCGCACCTGACACCCGTGCGGCGAGGGGTTCACAACCTCCGCCTCGTAAAGGGTGCCGCGTCCGTCGACCAGATGGAGCCGCGACCCCGGGCCCAGACGCAGAACTTTCACCGCGTGGCGGCTCTCCTCCCCGTTCAATGTGTAAATCGGTGGAATTATGTCGGGAGCGTAAAAAAATTGCATAAAAAATATGTACTTTTGTGACAAAGGTATAAAAAACTCCAAAGATCATGAACTCTAACTTACTTTACGTCCTCATCGCCGTCGTGGTCGTGTGGGCGCTCGTGTTTGCTACAGGACTGTGGCTCACCCGTCGTTACAATCCCGCCGGGGAACGCAAGGCGAAAACCCGTTCGTGGCTCCGGTTTTGGGCAGTGTGCGGAGCGCTTACATTGGCGATCCTGCTTTTTTTACATTTTCTCAAATCGAAAAAATCAGCCGACATGGGTAATCCGTTTTTCACGGAGTGGACAACTCCTTTCGGGGTTCCTCCTTTCGAGGATATCCGTCCCGAACACTTTAAGCCCGCCTTCGAGGAGGGTATGAAGCAGCAACGCGCCGAGATCGACGCGATAGTCGCCGACGCGGCCGCTCCCACCTTCGCCAATGTAATCGAGGCTTACGACCGTTCGGGTGAACTCTACGGAGTGGTGGGCAGGGTGTTCGGCGCGCTCACCTCGGCCGAGACCAACGACGCCCTCGAAGCCGTCAAGAGCGAGATGTCGCCCCTGCAATCGGCCCACAGCGACGCCATCGCGCTCAACGAGGGGCTGTTCGCCAAGATAAAAGCCGTGTACGACGCTCGCCTGACCTCCGGGCTCAACCCCGCTCAGTTGCGTCTTACCGAGAGGGTTTACCAGCGTTTCGTGCGCAACGGTGCGTTGCTTTCCGCCGCCGACAAGGAGGAGATGAGCAAAATAAACGAGGAACTGTCGCTCCTTTCGATACGTTTCGACAAGAACAACCGCGACGCGGTGAACAATTTCAGCCTCCTGATCGACAGACGCGACGGCACGGGACTTCCGTCGGGAGTTACCGCCCGGGCCGGGGCGCGTGCCAAAGAGTTGGGCGAGGGTGAAGACCGCCTCGCGTTCAACCTCTCCAAGCCGAGCTGGATACCTTTCCTTACCTACTCCTCGCGCGAGGATCTTCGCCGCCGGCTCTACGAGGCGTGGCTGGGCCAGTGCGCCGAAGGGAGCGAATATGACAACGCGCAGATCATCAACGATATCGTCCGCCTGCGCACGCGCCGCGCCCATATCCTCGGCTTCGAGAGCTTCGCCGACTTCCAACTCGACGACAAAATGGCGAAAACTCCCGACCGGGTCTACGAATTCCTCGACGCCATCTGGGCTCCCGCCCTCGAAAAGGCGACCGAGGAGCGGGACGAAATGCTCGCGATGAAACGCAAGGAACTGAACAACGAGGCCGCCGAACTCTATTCGTGGGACTGGTGGTACTACGCCGAAAAGATCCGTAAGGAGCGCTTCAATTTCGACGAGGAGCAGGCGCGTCCCTACTTCTCGCTCGAAAATGTCCGTATGGGTATCTTCAAGCTCTGCAACCGTCTCTACGGTATATCTTTCAATCCGATCGTCGCTCCCGTCTACCATAAGGACGTGTCGGTGTACGAGGTGCTCGACGTCGACAACACCCACCTCGGGGTCGTCTACATGGACTTCTTCCCGCGTCCGGGCAAAGGTTCCGGCGCGTGGTGCGGCACCTACCGTCCGCAGGGTTACGCTCCCGACGGCACCCGCATAGCCCCCATAACCAACATCGTGTGCAACTTCACCGAGCCGAGCGGGAACAATCCTTCGCTGCTGTCGCTCGACGAGACCGAGACCTTCTTCCACGAGTTCGGCCACGCCCTCCACAACCTTTTCGCCGACGTACCCTATCGCGGCCTGCTGGGCACGGAGCGCGACTTCGTGGAGCTTCCGTCGCAGATCATGGAGAACTGGGCTTTCGAACCCTCCCTGCTCGCCGAGTACGCCATACACCACCGCACCGGGGAGACCATTCCCGAACGTACTGTGGAACGGATCACTTCGAGCGCGCTGTTCAACCAGGGCTTCATGACGGTGGAACTTGTCGCCGCGTCGCTCTCCGATATGGACATCCACACGCAAAAAGAGTACGCGCCCTTCAACGCCCACGATTTCGAGCGTTACGCCCTCTACACCAAGCGCGGTCTGATACCCCAGATCGAACCCCGCTACCGTTATCCCTACTTCAGCCACATCTTCGACGGCGGCTACTCGGCGGGATATTACAGCTACATCTGGGCCGAGGTGTTGGATAAGGACGCCTACGCGGCTTTCGTCGAGAGCGGCGATATCTTCTCGCGCGAGGTGGCCGGTGATTTCCGCCATAAGATACTCGCCCCGCGCGGAATGAAGGACGGGATGGAGCTTTATCGCGATTTCCGCGGCGCAGAACCCTCGCGCGAGGCGTTGCTGAGAGGACGCGGCCTCGTGAAAGACGGGCTTTCGCCCGATGAGGTCAGGGCCCGCATCGAACGCGACACCGCTCTGCGGCCCCAGGTCTCTCCGCCCGACTCGGTGCTTCGCGAGATACTCGGTGAAGGGCCGCTTGTGCAGTGATTTCCTCTTGTACAGCGATTTCCGCCATAAGCGGGCGTCTGCCGCGTTACGCTTGAACCCCGGACCACAGCATACTCCCCGGTATGTTGTGATCCGGGGTTCGTCGTGGGGTCCGGCATAGACCTGTTTCTGACGAAAATCGGGTTTACCTTGTCAGGCTTAAAGCCTGTGTCGATATGTTCCGGGGCTTCGCTCTGTGGTGTGTTGGGCTGGAGCCCGGAGTGGGGGGGGGCGGCTTTTTATCCGTTGGCAGAACCACCCCGCCCCTGCGGGGCACCCCTCCACGGGAGGGGAACCGCCAACGGCAATATGTATAAGAATTTTTCTTTTTACGGGGGCTTAAACCACCCCGCCCCTACGGGGCACCCCTCCACAGGAGGGGAACCGCCAACGGCAATATGTATAAGAATTTTTCTTTTTGCGGAGGCTTAAACCACCCCGCCCCTGCGGGGCACCCCTCCACAGGAGGGGAACCGCCAACGGCAAACGTTGGCGACCACCGGATATTTTAAGTATTAATGCTTATTGCGCGATTCGCGGGAAGTTCCCATCTTTGCACCATCGAACTGACTCTCCATGACAAACCTGCCGCACATAGCTTTTATCCGGAACACCGCCTGTGTTCCCGTTGCGGTTGCCCCTATGTCTATGCGAATGTGCTGCTGACGCAGTACTCCCATCTCCCATTCCCGTATGCCGCGTGCATTCCGGGTCGGCAGCCAAGGGCCGGGCGGCCTTGCAGAACCCATTCCATAAAACATTAAAAACCAAAATATTATGAGCACATTGAGTTTCGAAACATTGCAGGTACACGCCGGACAGCAGGTGGATCCCACGACCCACGCGAGGGCCGTACCCATATATCTGACATCTTCTTACGTCTTCGACGACGCGCGCGACGGCGCCGATCTTTTCGCCCTGAAGAAGTTCGGCAACATCTACACGCGCCTTATGAACCCGACGACCGACGTATTCGAAAAGCGTATCGCGGCACTGGAAGGGGGGGCCTCGGCGCTGGCGACATCGTCGGGACAGTCGGCGCAGTTCATCGCACTGAACAACATCCTTTCGGCGGGGGACAACTTCGTCTCCACTTCGCACCTCTACGGCGGGACATACAACCAGTTCAAAAACCAATTTCGCCGACTGGGCGTTGATGTGCGTTTTACAAGCGACGACGAACCGGCCTCGTTCGAGCGGCTGATCGACGAGAGAACCAAAGCCCTCTACCTCGAAACCATCGGTAATCCGGGCCTCAACATCCCCGATTTCGAGGCTATCGCCGCCGTGGCCGACCGTGCGGGCATCCCGCTGATCGTCGACAACACCTTCGGGGCGGGAGGATATCTGTTCCGTCCTTTGGAGCACGGTGCGTCGGTGGTGGTCGAAAGCGCCACAAAGTGGATCGGCGGCCACGGAACCGCTCTGGGCGGCGTGATAGTCGACAGCGGCCGTTTCAATTGGGGTAACGGGAAGTTCCCCGAATTCACCGAGCCGTCGGAGAGTTATCACGGGCTTGTGTTCTGGGATGTATTCGGCGCCGACGGGCCGTTCGGCAACATAGCCTTCACGCTGAGGGCCCGTACCGAGGGGCTGCGGGATTGGGGTTCGACGCCGAGTCCGTTCAACTCGTTCCTGCTGTTGCAGGGCCTCGAATCGCTCTCGCTGAGGGTCGAACGCCACGTTGCAAACACCCTGGCGCTTGCCCGCTGGCTCGAAGGGCACCCCAAGGTGGAACGGGTGAACTATCCGGGGCTCGAGAGCAGTCCCTATCATGCTTTGGCACAGAAATATTTTCCGCGCGGGGCCGGGGCGGTGCTTACCTGCCGACTGCGGGGTGAGGCGGAGCTGGCCGACCGCTTCATCGAAAAGCTGCAGCTTTTCAGCCATCTGGCGAACGTGGGCGACGCGAAATCGCTCATCATCCACCCGGCATCCACCACCCACGGGCAGCTTTCGCCCGAAGAGCAGGTTGCGGCGGGCGTCGTACCGGGGCTTTTGCGGCTGTCGGTCGGGATAGAGAATATCGACGATCTCAAAGCGGATATAGAGCAGGCTCTCGAAAAAATATAATTATCTTTATGCCCGAGAAAAAGCGATCATTATGGCGGATTTTACGGGCAGGGTCTGTTTGGTCACCGGCGGGGCGAACGGTATAGGCCGGGCGATAGTCGAGGCGTTCCACTCGGCGGGAGCGCGGGTGGCGTTTTGCGACACGGACGGCGAGGGCGGACGGAAGCTGGCCGCCGGACTGCACGGGGCGATGTTCCGGCAGGTGGATGTGAGGGACGCGGCGGCGCTCGTGGGGTTTATGGACGAGATTTACGCCGCCCGGGGCGATATCGACATCGTCGTTAACAACGTCGGCGTGAGTACTTTTTCGCCGCTCGCGGAGACTTCGGTCGAACAATTCGACGATATCATCGCCACCAACCTGCGTCCCGTGTTCGTAACCTCGCGCGAGATGGCGCGCCGACGTGCCGGAGCGGTGCGATACGGGCGCATCATCAATATCGCCTCGACGCGGTGGCTTCAGAGTGAGGCCGGTACCGAGGGCTATTCGGCGTCGAAAGGGGGGATCGTGTCGCTGACCCACGCTCTGGCGGTTTCGATGGCGGGCACGGGCGTTACGGTGAACTGCATCTCTCCGGGGTGGATCGACACGGGTCACTATGGCGAGTTGAGAGCCGAAGATCACGCCCAGCACCTCTCGGGCAGGGTGGGCGAGCCGGGCGACATAGTCCGCGCGTGTCTGTTCCTTGCCTCGCCGGAGAACGGTTTTGTCGACGGACAGAATCTTGTCGTCGACGGCGGGATGACCAAACGGATGATTTACGTAGAATGATTATGGAGATAAGATCGCTTGCCCTGACAGGCAGGCGGTTCGAGATTATAATGTCTCTCTGAAACGACCGTGTGAAAAAATAATCGCGAAACTCTTGCATATTCAAAATAATAGTTGTTAACTTTGTAACAGATAAACTCTCTTGACTGTTATAAAGACGGGAATTATTGTGATTACCGCAATGAATGGCAGCATACCAGGCCCGCCGATATTCCCCCGCCCGTTCCAATAATATATAAAGAGGTATTGATTATTTTTGAGCCATGTGTTTTTTAAAACTACGACCGCATTATCGGATCCATACGGGTCGAGGTGTGTTGCATGGCAAAGTGACAACGGGTGAAAACAAATATCGACATCCATGATGCCGCCGGACCGAGGAAGGATGGCGAAGTAGACACCGTGCTTCTGGGGCGATTTCGAGGCGGGGATGCGGCCGCTTTCGAACAGATATATTATCGGTGGAGCAAGCAGGTGTACGGCTTCATGCTCCGGGTCACCCGCTCGGAGGCCGATTCGGAGGAGATCACACAGGAGGCGTTCGTGCGCCTGTGGAATATGCGCGAAAGTATCGATCCCGGGAGGAATATTCAGGCTCTCGTCTTTGTGATCGCCCGCAGGATCGCCGTCGATATGTACAGGCGCAGCGGCAGATTGAATGTGGTTGCCTCGAGCGAACCCGAAGAGGGGGTTTCGCTCGAACGGTCGCCCCAGGAGATTCTCGAGGAGAGGGAGGCGAACCTGCTACTCGATATAGCCGTAGAAAGGATGCCGCAAAAACAGCGAGAGGTGTTCTCCCTGTATTATTACCAGAACCTTTCGCCGATGGATATCGCGGCTCGGTCGGGACTCTCGTACGACAATGTCCGCAAACACATATATAACGCCAAGCGGCAACTGCGTGAGACCGTTTTACTGATGATTGCCATGTTGTTGCCGTAATTGGGGCTTGATAATCAGTTAATTATAATAAATTTATACGAAAATAGAAAAATCGCTTTCCCATTTGAGGTTTTTTTGCGTATTACCTAATAGAAGAGAAGCCGTAAATTCCCGAACTCTCGATCGGAGACAAGATATTGTGAAGGAAAGGAGGCTGTCGCAACGGAGGAGATGAAGCGCCGTTGTGACGATGAAGAAAGCATCGAAAAGGAGAAGAGGTTATCGAAAACAAAGTACAAGGCAACGTGGAAAGAGTACAAAAGCTCATGGACGCCCTCTACGAATGTGATCTCAGCGCGGGATTACGGGAGAGGGTGGCCGATTGGCTTTTGAATCTCCCCGAAGAGGGAGCTTCCGAGGAGGCTCTTGCCCGGTGGGTGGCTCTGAACATAAAGCCGGATACTTCGGCTCCGGATAAAAACGAGATGGAGAGATTTTGCCGTCTCGTGGAGGTTCTTAATATAGAGGAGCGTGGCGCCGATACCGAAAAAGCGAAACGCCGGAGAGTTTTCGACCGCAGGTTCGCGACATGGGCGGCGGCGATGGTTTCGGTTTTGATCGCGGCGGGAGCGGGTCTGATGGTGTTCGACGGAGAAAGAACCGCGGATATCGAGTTCTACGACGTGACCGAGGTCGTTCTCGAGGCCGACGGCGATGGAGAAAAGTTCACCCTGCCCGACGGATCGAACGTGACCCTCGAGGAGGGTTCCCGGGTGGTTTATTGGGACGATTTCGTCTCCGACCGCCGGGTCGGGCTCGACGGAGAGGCGTTCTTCGATGTCGCCTGCGACGAGGCCAATCCCTTCACCGTGAACAACGAAGGATTGAGCGTGGTCGTGCTCGGGACGGAGTTCAAAATGAAGGCCCGCAACAATATTCCCGAAGCGGAGATCGTTCTTGTCTCCGGAAGTGTTGCGGTGGAGATAGGAGATCAGCGCCACCGGCTCGCTCCAAATCACAGAATGACGCTCGACAAATCGACGCTTTCGGTGGTGGAACACTCCCACGTAGGCCCGGGCGAGATGATGAGAGTCACGGGAGGCGACCTTAACATAGACAACCTTCACGCGGTCGACGCTCTCCGCATGGTGGCCGATTATTTCGGGAAGAAGTTGGTGGTGGAGGAGGGCCTCGGATCGAGAAACTATCTGAACATCGTGTTGCCGCGCGATGTGACGCTCGAAAAGGCGCTTGTGATCCTGGGCAGGCTTTCGGACAACGCAAAGTTTAAAGTACAAGGGGACGCGATACACGTCTCGAGAAAATAATAAAATAACTGAAGAGGTAAAATATTAAGATCTGCTATGACTAAACTTGGATTAAGGATAACACTTGTGACCGTTGCGTTACTTGCCACCGTGTTCTCGGCGGGCGCACAGGATCAGAGACTCAATCTGTCGGGTACGCAAATGTCCGTGTCGAACATTCTTTTGCAGATACGCCAGCAAACGAATTTCGGAGTGGCTTACCGCACCGACCAAATCCACCCCGAGCGTGTGGTGACACTTCCTTCGCAGGATGTCTCGCTCCGCCAGGCCATCGACCTTATCTCGGCCGGTACCGGTACCAAAGGCGAGATCGACGGTAACATCATCGTCTTCCTGAAGGAAAATCCGGCTCCGATACCCGAGACCAGTGCGTTCAAACCCACTCCGCTGTCGGAATTCCGTGAGTCGCTCGGCCTGCGTCCCCAAAGCGTGGTGCTGGAGAGCGACCCCTCGCCCAGGGAAATGCTCGTGGAAGTTCCCCTTCCGCAGGAGTCTCACAGGCTCCCGGCGGCAGGCTATACCGCAAATCAGGGCGCACTGCCCGTACTGGCGGTGAAGACCAACCTGCTCTATGGTCTGGGGTTGCTCACTCCCAACCTCTCGCTCGAGGTGGGGCTGGGCAAGAAGACCTCTCTCGAAGTGGGCGGAAGCTACAGTTGGAAGGGACTCAACGGCAGGACGTTCGACGATAACGCCAAACGTGTGCACATGATAATCAAACCCGAATTCCGCTACTGGCTCTGCGAGCGTTTCGACGGCCATTTCTTCGGTGTGCACGCCCTTTACACCCGCTACAATATCGGTTCGTACCGCGTTCCCCTGCTCTTCGACAGGCAGTACCGCTATGACGGTTACGGTGTCGGCGGAGGCATCACCTACGGTTACAACTGGGCATTCGCAAAACGTTGGGGCCTCGAATTCGCCATAGGCGCCGGTGTCGTGCAGATGAAATATGACCGTTACGACTGCGAAGCGTGCAGCAGGAACGGTGAACCCCTCAAGAAGACCTATTTCGGCCCCACGAACGCCGCGGTCACTCTCTCTTTCCTTATTAAGTAATCCGAAGCCTTAGATAAAATATGAAAAAGATAGCTATACTCATGGTATCCCTGCTCGCGATTTGCGTAACGAATGCGTCGGCGGCGGATCCCGAGCTCAAAAAGATCAAGATCGACAACCGTCAGGTCGAACAGCAGGACGAAACGGTGTCGGTGCAGTTCGACGTGACGGTCGGAAAACGTGTCGCACGGAGCGGACACACCGTCGTCTACCGTCCCTATTTGGTGAATGGAGAGAATCGTTGGGACCTTCCCGAAGTGATCGTTCAGGGTGGACGCGCCGGCGTTGCCGAAAAAAGGCACGCCTGGGCGGCGGGCGCTGAAGTGGTCTATAACCAGCCCACCGTCGTGCGCGGCGGAACCGCTTTCCATTACAGCGCTTCGGTACCCCGCCAGGGTTGGATGAAAGGCGCCGACCTGCAGGCCGAGATCATAGATATGGGTTGTTGCCACGGAGAGGTCGCAGGTACCGAAATGCTGGCCGAGAACATCGATCTGCCCACACCGATGGCGGTCGTGATGATCGAACCCGAACCCGTTCCGCCCGCGACTACCGGCGATGTGCTTGCCGAGGAGTTGCCATTCGTGTTGCGCGCATCGGAATTCGACGGCACGTTGCCCCAGTTGATGTTCGACGACGACCGCGACTACGCCCTCAAGGTCTATTTCCCGCAGGCTGTCTCCAAACTCGATCCCGATATGGAGGACAACGCCGCCACGCTCGCAAAACTGCTCGATGCCATCAAAAAACTGGAGGCTTCGCCCGACAGCCGCGTAGAGCACGTCGTGGTCGCAGGTTTCGCCTCGCCCGAAGGCTCCTTCCAGCTCAACGACCGTCTGGCCTGGAACCGTGCGTCGGCTCTCAAGAAGTATGTCACCGACAACAGCACTCTCGACAGCGAGATAATACACATATATAACGGTGTGGAGGACTGGTACGGGTTGCGCATGTTGGTCGAAAAATCGGACATGGCCGACAAGCAGGCTGTTCTCGACATTATGGACAGCACCCCCATCGCCGACGAGAAAGACAGGGCTAAACGCGAGAACGAACTCAAAAAACTGGACGGAGGCCGCACATACAACTATATGTTGAAGAACTTCTTCCCCGAGCTTCGCAACGCCTCGTATATAAAAGTTTATTACGGAAACAAATAAAACAATATAAAAAACAAATAAAACGTTATTAAACAAATTATTCTAAAAGTCAGGTTAATTTAATTAAATTTATCAAAAAAAAGTATGAAAACATTCTTTAAATCCGCTCTTGTAGCGTGCATGGCTCTCGCAGTCGGCCTTGTCGGTTGTCAGAATGACCCCGTTGTGGGTGGTCCCGAAGGGAAAGACCTGAAAAACGTGGCCATCAAAATCTCCAAAGGCAATGTAGCATCTCGTGCCGCGGTCGCTCCTCTTGACGCCGACGAAGAAGGTCAAGCGGTGGTATTCTCGGAAGGGGCTCTCTACTTTGCCGCTGACGGTGACATCGTTAAGATAGTCAATATCATCGTGGAAGAACAGGAAGATGCTTTGACTGAAAACGAAGTGTATTACTCGGAACTCGAAAATGGTAAAACGTTCTTCAACCTTCCGGCATCCATCGACGCAGTTCATTTCGTGGCTAACCTGCCGATAGCCGAAGGTGCCGACGAAGTCGATTACAACTTTGGGACTATCGAAGATCTGGAAGCCGTAGCTCTCGATCTGGAAGCTCTTTCCGATATCGAAAACATCGCCATCTATGGATTCGACGATGCTATGGAAGAAGGTACTGTCGGAACGGGTGAAGCTGCGGTAAACGTATTGAAGGCCGTTATCAATGCCAGGCCCGTTGCAGCCCGTTTCGAGATCGGCGCGATAGTCGCTGAAGCCGTAAACCCGGAAATTCCCGCGATCGAGTCGTTCGATCTGGTCGGTATCTATATCGACAACATCTATACGAGCGTGAATCTTAACGGTACCGTAGAAGACGATGCGGTACTCAAAGGTGGTGAAGTGTCAGTTGACCCCGTTAACAACCCGGAGGTTAACCTCGCCGACTATCCCTATCCCGCCGTATGGCACGAAAACGGTTTTTCGGCTGATTTCATGACCGCTGAAGAGGACGGTGTTACCGTTCCCTCGAAGGCCGGACTTGTAGGTCCCGGTGACAATCAGGTATGGGGTTACAACCTTCCCGCTCCGAGGCCCGGAACCAAAAACGCCGAAACCGGTGTGTGGAGTTATGCCAATACCGCTCCCCTGCCTTACATCGTTATCGAACTTGCCAATGTGGTTCTTGACAATGAAGTGGAACTCGGAACTAAATTCCTCACCCTTAAGCAGACCGTGGCAAAAGGCGCTAATCCCGTAATGCTCGAACAAGGTAAAGTTTTCAAGGTAAATGATTTAAAAGATTTCACCTTTAACGCTTCCGACCTGACCGACTGGCCCTATCAGGGTGCTATCAACATCCACGTTACCGTCGATATCATGGATTGGACCGCCGTTCCGGTAGGATACGAATTCTGGTAGCAGACCCGGTCCCCGGGGGGATCGCAAAGCAAAAAATCAACACCCCTTGCCTCCACCCGCCCCGATAAGGCGGTGGAGGCCCTAAAGAAAAACTATAACTCCTAAGAGATTAACGCTCGGAATAACGTAAAAAACATATATGAAAAGTTTGAAGACCATAGCTTTTGCCTCAGTGATGCTTGCGCTGACGGGATGTTTTGCCGAAGATTACAGTTTCTGTCCCCCGGTAGAGAACGTCACGCTGAACTTCCGCCTGCCCGACGGCGACGGCGGCGCATGTACCTTCCTCGACAATGTGCAATCGGCCACCACGGCGATATACAACCAGAACGGCGATCTCGTTCAGCTTATCGCGACAACCGGCGAACAGCATCAGCGGTTCAAAGGTATCGTAACGGCTCTCGAACCGGGCGAATACCGTGTGATCAGTTGGGGTAACACCGGTACCCATACCGACCACACCGATCTCGAATACCACTACAAGCCCGACAGGAACGCCCACATCTCCTACAATACCATCGAAGACGGCAAAGTGGGTAGTGCCGACGCCTTGTACTATGCGCCCAACACGGTGAACCACCGCCACGGCCGCGGTACCCGTCTGGGGACTGGCTCGGGTAACGACGCGGGCGAATACGAGATGACGGTGACCCGGCGAGGCCACGAGGGTACCCTCGATTTCCGCCACGCCCACCGTACCGTGAACGTGTATGTACGCAACTTCAACGACGGTGAAGGCGGCCATACTCCCGTCGTCCGGTTGACAGACCTTCCCCACGGACTCAACTTCGGCGGGATGAGCCTTATTCAGGGCGCCGAAAGGGTGAACGCCGAGTTGAATACCGAAATGGTCACCGTCGACGGGAAACAGTACGCGAGGGCCTCCTTCAACACGTTCCTCTTCCACCTCGAAGATGTCGAGACCGATGTGCAAGTCATCAACCCGCTCTCCGGCGAGATCGTACCTTTCGGAACCGTGCATCTGCACGACCTCCACGATCCCGCAGCCGACGACCCCGATTCGACCGAGCCTATCGAGATCACGATCGAGTTCATGGGCGACACCGAGGTCGAAGTGACCATTCCCGACTGGGATCCCGAAGAAGTCGATTACGGCACGGGGAGAGGCAGGTAAACCTATAAAATTTAGCGACGAAAAATGAAAAAAAATAGAGGTATGAAATTTACGAAACAACTGAGGTTTGCGGCCTTGTCGGTGGTTTGTGTGTCGGTGCTCGCATCGTGCATCAAGGATCCGGTCGGCCCCTATGAAGCCGAACTTGCATCGACCAGGCTGGCTATCAGCCTGCCGGGTCTGCAGAACGGAATGAAGACCCGTGCCGGCGATCCGGGAGATTTCGACGCGATAAATAACCTGAACATATTTATCACCTCGGGTAATAAGATACTTCACAGTCTCTACATACCCTCCCTCGCAGGCGACTGGGCGGGTGAAGAAGATGATGAGGGGATAACCGGCACTCCGGACGACAATAATTACGAATATGTCGTGACCTATCCGGGCGTGTGGCTCGACACTCAGGATGGAGTTCATCGCCGCGGAGCCGACAACTATATAGTCGTGGCCAACTATGGCGAACCGATCGAAGTTGCCAACGTGACCGCCCTGCGCGAGATCGAGATTCAGGGTATCAATGGAGGGGTATCGCCGGCCGAGAATGTTATGTTCGGTGAAAGCGGCGTGGAGGTGACAGTGAGTGCGGACAAAACGAGCGGCAACAAGTCGGTCGAGTTGAAACGCATTGCGGCGATAATCACTCTTAAGATCAACGCCAACTTGTCCTCCGGTGTGGAGATCACCCCCTTGAAGGTCAGTTTGCACAACGTTCCGGCGGCCTCCTTTATCGGAAAGCCCAACAGTGTGACCGCCCAGATCGGCGGAACGGTTCCGTCCAGGACCGTCATTTCCGAGGGCGAGTCTTACTCTACTTCGTCGTGGCCCGTCATCGCAGGAGAGACAGAAGTGGGTGGCCACTATGGATTGCAGGAGATCAAATACAAAGAAGAGGTAATAAAAGTGCCCGACTTCTCAACCGGAAATGAGAATGTAGTTCCGCTCTTCATGTTCGAGAACTATCACGGTGAAAATTTCGGCGCCGACGAGAACGAGCAGGCATACAAACGCCCTGCCGGGATCGCCCGTGATCAGGAGGCCATCGAGGAGAATTCCGCGGCTTGCTCCTATCTTCAGGTGGAGGCTTACTATAGAAGTGGTACCGGAGAAGGCAGTAAATTCGGATCGGTATCCTACCGTGTGTTCTTGGGCGCCGACGCATTGCAGGATTTCAATGTGATGCGCAACAACTATTATCTTGTGACCCTCAATCTGAGGGACACGGGAATAGGCGAAGACGGTTATTCGTGGCGTCTGGATACGAACTTGGGTACCATAGAGTTGGTGGAATCCGATTTCATACTGAACGGTTCCGGAGAAGAGATTCTTCTGGAAGCGTTGGGCGACGAGTCCAGTTCCAATTTCACGATCTTTTACGATGGCCCCGGCGGAGACTGGTTGTCATTCTATAATGAAGGATGGAACCCCATGAGCTATCTGAACGGTAGCGGTAGCGGAAAGATGACTTTGCCGGGTGTAACCGCCCTCTATGTCCAGCCCATGATAAGGGATGTGACGTGGTTTGGCGACGAACACGTAAGGCGGGTGACTTTCCGTCTCGAGCAAAAAAATACCAAGGTAACCATTCCGTGGATCACGGTGACCCAGTATGAACCTATCGCCATACCTTTGAGCCGATACATCGGCGATGCGGACATCGAGGCTCTGGTTGGGGAGTTGGGTTGGGATATGAACGGAACCGTCTATCTCGACCGGATCGACAGCGAGCCTCTGCCGTGGGGATTCGACGAAACTCAGATCGCGGAAGGTGATGTAACCGAATGGGGCTTCAATAACGGAGAGAATCTAATGTGGAATTACGAAGGGGCGGCCGATAACTATACTCCTTACGGATATGCGGATGGTGGAAGTGCGGTCATGCGCGCGGCGTTCATCAAATATTACCAAAGAAACACGCTGCCGCCTCCCGCCGCTCTCAGCCCGAATCCGACGTTCAATGCCATACGCGCCTTTGGTGATGTGCCCGCAGGTTATCCGTCGTTCTTCCTGCCTTCGGTGGAACAGGCCGAGTTGCTGAATATGTTGAACAAGGCCAGGCCCATTGAGTTCGAAGAGGGACTTGTGATGCCGCCGTTCCAGGACTATTGGACTTCGAGCGCTGTTCCGGGTGGCGACCAGGCTCATATTTTCAGAATTTCCACACCCGTGTCGGATGGAGTAATCGGAACCGCCGACAGATCGACTCCCATAGCCTATCGCATGATGGCGTACATGCCTCCTGCGAATTAAGGTGAGGAATATTAAAAACACAACACCCCGGAAGATTGCGCTTCCGGGGTGTTTGCTTTTATGTCGTCCCGAGCAGGGTAAATCCCGATTCAATGTGGGATGTAAGAGGATATAATTCCCGTTAGGGAATATCTGTCGGTAGAAACAGTGTTTAGGACATGGAGTATGGACGAAGAAGAGGGGCGGTGAATTGAGGCCTTGCCGTCGTCCGGCGAGTATACATATCCTTTCAGAGCGGACGACGGGGAGATTTACTGGTGTCCGACCCCTGTCTTCGTCCGCGGTTTTGGAGCAGTTATGGCATTTCTACCGATAGAGATTGCCTAACGGCAATCATTATACTCCAACCGGTATTCGCGTTGATCCGGACGGTAAAAGGGGCCGGGAAAACGATCCCGGGCCCCTTTGGATGAGCGTCGGCGCCGCGTTTATTCGGCGAAACCGATCGAAATGAAGGTCAGCACCGACGGAAGGGCGGTCTGCCAATACTCCCAGTTGTGGCCGCCGTTGCGGGTGCGGAACTGGAGCGGAATGCCCTTCTCCTTCATCGCGCGGAAGAAGTCGATGTTGGCTTGCCACAGGAAGTCGTCGTCGCCGCTGTCGACCCACCAGCGAACACTCCTGAGCGCCTCGACCTGCTCGGGGGTGGCGTTCCGTATAAATTCGACGTGGTTGTTCTCGACCCCGCGGCTCATGCCAGCCAACGCGCCGCTAAGCGGACACGCGCTCGAAAACATCTCGGGATGTCTCTGGGCATACCCTGCCGAACCGCCGCCGCCCATAGACAGGCCCGCCACGGCGCGATGCTTCTTGTCGCCCACGATGCGGTAGGTTTTCTCGATATGGGGAATGAACTCGGTGAAGAAGTGATCCTCATAGGGCCACTCCGGCTGGTTGAAATAGCCCATGTTCTTGCCCATGTTGTTCTCGCCTTCGCCCCGGGCGTCGGGCATCACCACGATCATCGGAAGGGTCAGGCCCGCCTCGATGTGTTCGTCGGTGATGATCTGCATGTTGCCTTTGTCCCTCCACGCGGTGTGGGTGTCGCTCGCGCCGTGCAACAGATAAAGCACGGGCCACGATTTTTCGGGCTGTGCGTCGTATCCGGCCGGAAGATAGACGAGATAGGGTTTTTCGACACCCAGAAGGGCGCTTTTGAAGGTGGCCTCTTCGATGCGGCTCCGGTTGCCCTGTTGGGCCGTGGCGCCGAGGCCCGCGCAGAGAGCGAGTAGCGATAATACGATCTTTTTCATTTCAATATGAGATTATAGGTTTTGGTTGCTCCGCGATAATCGAACCTGACGGCGGCGGTTCCGTCGACCGCGGCCGGGTGGGTAATGTCTATTGTGATCGAGGGGTCGGACGCCGAAGCGGTCACGACGGGCACGGTAAGGGTGCCGGGGGCCAGGGATACCTCCACATCGTAGACGTCGTATCCGGTGTGGCCGTTGCGGGAGGTCGCGCGGACGGGAGTGGCGGGCAGGGCGACCGCCACGCCGTTGACCCAGATAGTGGCTTCGGGGGTGACGGGACGCTCTATGGGCTTGTCCTTCGCGCTGAATCCCAGCCCGACGAGGTCGCACAACGGCTCCCACCGGTTCTCTCCCTCGATCACCAACCAGAGCGAGTGCTTGCCTTCGAGCCCGTCGACGAACTTCGACACATCGAGCGTGAAGTGCCGAGGGCCGCCCACAACGGGCATCGTTTCGCGCTCGGGGCCGAGACCCGCCGGGACGACTATCTCGCCGATGCGTTTACCGCGCCAGGTTTCGCCCTCCCACGGCCCGTCGAGCCACACTCCGATGGTGAACGAGCGGGCGGTGCGCGGTGTGAGCCATAGATTGAGGGTGGTTTCGTTGCCGGGCGCGGTACCTTCGAAGGCTTTTACTCCGCCTGTGTCGGCGGCCAGACCTCCGAAACCGAAATATTTATAGCCTATGATGTTGCCGCCCGCCGCGCCGACTATGGGCATGTCGTCGGCCCAGATGTCCCACGAGTCGGTCTGTTTTTCGGGCGCCGACAGGAAACAGGCGTATCCGGCGGAGTAATACCGGTATGGATCGAGGCCGTAGATATTGAAACCTTCGCTCGTCACCTCGGCGCCGGTGTATTCGTCTCCGCCGGTGGTGCGCGCGCTCCACTCGCCCGCGTAGGGGTCGTAGGCGCGTATCCTTACGCCGCCGCCCTCGGCGACCGGTTTTTCGTCCCACTCGATGGTGATGGGAGCCACCATCGCCTGGCGCGCATGTCCGAATCCGCGCGGCGCACGGTGGTAGAACACCCACCACCGGTCGCCTACCTGCGCTATGCTGCCGTGGGTGTTGTTGGCCGCGTATCCCGGAAGCAGGGAGGAGCCGTCCTCGCTCGGAACGGGCCCCCGCGCGTCCACCAACACTCCGCCCGCCTTCCAGGGCCCGAGCGGGGAGTCGCCGAAAGCGTACCGCAGAGTGGCGTTCGACGACGACATTCCATAGTCGGGACCCGAGTAGCCGCTGTATATCGACAGGTATTTGTTGCCGACCTTCCGGATCGACGAGGCTTCGAAGAAGTTGTAGTCGCCCGGGTCTTCGCCGGGGAAAAGACAGGGGTATTCGGTTCCGGGAGGGTCGGCTATAACGCCGTAACTGTGGCTCGACGGCATAAAATAGGGGATCGCTTCGGTGCCCGGCCTCACCGAATACATCGTGGCGGGGTCGAGCTCGGCTGCCGACGACTGCTTGAAGCCCCAGTAGCCCCACGCGCGAAATCCGGTCTTATAGTCGCGGTCGCGGCGGTTGGTTATCTGTTCGACGTAAACTCCCGGATCGAATCCGAACATGCTTCCGGGCGCAACGCCGTCGTAGGTCAGGTTCACAGCCTGGTAAGGGCCGTCGGGACGCGAGGCGCGTGCGACCATCGGTTCGCGCCTCCAGCCGCGGCTGTTGGGGTAGAGCCAGTACTCTTTCTTGCCGCCGGGGCGTACCACCTCCACGAGGTCGGGAGCGTACATCACGTCCCACTGTCCGTCACGGAAAAGGGTGAATATCGGCCCCTCGTCCCTCCAGTCGCTCAGATCCTCGACGGAAGCCGACCACATGCGGGTATCGACGCCGCAGTAGAAGTCGTAGAGGGTGTCGTGCGAGCCTACGACATACAGACGATAATGTCCCGGTCTGTCGGGGTCTTCGAACACCCGCGGTTCGCCGTCGGGCAGATGTTCCCACAATGGAAGATAGGGATTTTGGGCCTGAGCGCAGGTGAAGGCGCCGAATGTGAGCGCAAAAGTCAAGAGGTGTGGAAATGTGTTTTTCATACATTAAAGATTAGCAGACCGGAATGCAAATATAATCAAATTATTTGCATAATTTTGTGCTTGCACACACTCTCGCTTATTCTGACCCGTCATGAAAAACAACCCCCTCTTTTTTGTCCTGACGCTCGCGTTATTGTCGCTCCATGCCTGCGAAAAACCGCCCGTGGTCGAAGAACCTCCTGTAACGGACGATCCTGTCGCGGTCAATCTGACGACAAATATCACCTCGGCGCAGGATACACGCGTCGCCGACGACAGGTGGGAGACTTCCGACAGGGTGGGCCTCTATATGAAACCCCAGGGAGGCGGCCTCGCGGCAAGTTATGCCGATGCCAAAAACGTCCGGATGAATCCTTACTCGGGTTCGTTGACCTCCGACAGGCCCATATACTATCCGGAAGAGGGGAGGGTCGATTTCGTGGCCTATTATCCCTATACCACCTCGGTAAGTTCCGACCACAGGATAGCCGTCGACCTTTCGGATCAGGACGAAGCGTTGCCGGTGGAGATACTTTACTCCAATAACGCGGTGGGTAAGGAGGCGTCGACGGCGGCCGTGCCTTTGAATTTCCGCTATTCGCTGGCCCGGCTCGAGATCACCGTCACGGCTCCCACGTCGGCCGCGCTCACCGCCGCCGATTACGCGACGATGAGCGTCAGTGTCGAGGGAATGTACTCGGGAGCCGACTTCTCGCTTGTCGGCGGCACTTTCTCCTCGCATCGCGACGTGGAGTCGATCCCGTTGCACAGGACGGGAAGCACCGGGACGTCGGCTTCGTTCGAGGGATTGATCCTTCCCGTCGTTGCGACGGCGGAGGCAACTTTCGTGTTTACGGTCAGGGGCCAGGACTACACCCACAAGGTGAGCGCCACCTATGCCGCCGCCACCAACTACGCGCTGGCCTTCTCGCTCGACATTCCGCCCCCATACGAGCCCGTCGCCACGCTTCTCAGCACCACCATCACTCCGCGCACGATAGTCGAACGCTCGTACACCGTCACGCCCCCTCTCGATTACAGCGACGAGCGCAATGTGCTGTTGGCCCTTTACGAAGCTACGGACGGGGACAATTGGATAGACAATACCAACTGGTGCAGCGACAGGCCCATTTGGGAGTGGCAAGGGGTGAGTACAGATGCGCAGGGCCGCGTCTCCCATCTCTATCTGGGACGCAACAACCTTTCGGGCACTATTCCATCAGAGATAGGCTATCTGACCGGATTGAAAGAGGTCGTGTTGTCGGATAACTATCTGTCGGGCAGGATACCGGAGGCTCTGACGACGAACAGGGAGCTGTGGAGCATGAATTGGGGTTTGATAGTGGAAGGCAACTATTTCGACATGAAGGGTGTGGAGATCGACGCGATGCCGTTCTCGGCTCTCGATCTCGACGGGCAGAGAGTGGATTTCGGCGAAGTGTACGCCCGGAACAACTACACGATCCTGCATCAGTTCCGGGTGAGCTATCCGGGAGACATCGCCGCCTTGAAGGAGCTCTACGATACATACGCCTCCGAGGGGCTCGATATCATAGGATACGATTATATTTACGATGGAGACAATGCCAAAGTTGCAGATCTCCGAAATCTTGTCTCCGAAAACGAGATTCCGTGGCCAATACTTCCCGTTTCCGAGGACAATCCATTGTTTACCAGGAGTTTTTTTGCAGACTGCTATCCCACCACTATATTTCCTTACATCACAGTGGTGGACTCCGGCGGCAAAGTGGTGTTTTTCGAGCCATTCGATTCTGCTACGAACCTCAAGAAATTTATCGGCAGACAATTGAACGAAGACCTGCCCGATTATTACACCTCCACCGACTATTCGCTCGACGGGCGCGTGACGTTGTTGCAACAGGCCACCGAGGGAGCCGGTATAGACGTGGTGCTGATGGGCGACGGATTTTCGGACAGACTCATCGCCGACGGAACATACGGGCGCGTCATGGATCGTGCCATGGAGCACTTCTTCGCCGAAGAACCCTACAAGTCGTTCCGGAACATGTTCAATGTCTACTCGATCGACGTGGTCTCGCCGAACGAGGTCTTCGAAGAGTACAGTTATACGGCTCTCGATGTCTTTTTCGGAGGCGGAACCTATCTGAGCGGCAACGACCAGGCGTGTAGATACGCCGGGACGTGCTGGATGTATTACATCTATAACGGAGATCACGGACGGGGACTGTCGATCTCTTATTTCCCGATGGACACCACTGACGAGGGTTTCCGGCAGGTGCTCAACCATGAGGCCAACGGTCACGGGTTCGCGAAGCTGGCCGACGAGTATTTCTACGACGGAGTGATGTCGGATGAGACCATAGCGTACGAAAAACAGAACGAACCTTACGGTTGGTGGAAGAATGCCGACTTTACGGGCGATCCCGCGCGGGTCAAATGGGCTAAGTTCCTTACCGATCCACGCTACGCCGGTCAGGGCCTCGGTGTTTTCGAAGGGGCGTTCACCTATGCTTACGGGGCGTACAGGCCGACCGATTACAGCATCATGCGTTACAACACCGGCGGGTTCAACGCCCCCTCGCGCGAGGCGATCTATTACAGGATACATAAACTCGCTTATGGTTTGGGTTGGCAGTACGATTACGAGACTTTCGTCGCGTGGGATGCCCGCAACCGTACTCAGACCGCGATGGCCCGACGTGCCGTCGAAAACTCCCGTGCGGGGACTGGTGTGCTTCTGCCGCTCGCACCGCCGGTGGTGGTGCCGCATTCGTGGCGGGAGGGCCGCAAGTGAGGATCAATGTGGATGGAATGGTGTTTTAGTGGCAAAGGCATCCTGTAAGGAGGCATCTATCGGTAGAAACTCCCGGCAGTCGCGAAACCGCGGACGAAGACAAGGGTCGGATACCCGTAGATCATCCCGTCGTCCGCTGTAGATACATATCCGTTCGCGACGGACGACGGGCAACCCTGCACATCTCCGACCGTCATCTTCGTCCGAAACCTCGGTTGCAAACCATATTTCTACCGATAGATATTCCCTAACGGGAATTACATCTCGTCACCCGGCTTTACATTGATCCGTAAGTGACCCCGATCGTAACCAAATGAAAGAGCGCCCGGAAAAAATTCCGGGCGCTCTTTCGTTGGGAATGATGATCAGCGCGTAGCCAATCATCAAATTATCAAATTATCAAATCAATCCTTTCGCCGAGTACGCTTTCGAATGAACTGGGTTGCTTCGCCCTGTCGGGCTCGCAATGACGTTCTGCGTAGCTCATTATCAAATTATCAAATCACCAAATCATCAAATTAATATTTCATCTCAGCCATGCGACGATAGCTTTCGTACCTCCACTTGGCGTTGGCCTCGGCGGCGGCGAACAGCTCTTCGGCTTCGGCCGGATAGGCTTTCGAGAGGGCGGAGTAGCGTACCTCCTTGTCGAGGAAAGGACGGAACTTGGTCCAGTCGGGCTCCTTACTATCCATCACGAAGGGATTCTGTCCGGCATCGGCGAGGCGCGGGTCGTAGCGCCACAGGTGCCAGTAGCCGCTCTCGACAGCCTGTTTGCCCACGCTCGGGGTGCGGGTCATGCCGCCCTTGATGCCGTGGTTGATACAGGGCGAGTAGGCGATCACGAGCGACGGGCCTTCGTACGATTCGGCCTCCTTGAGAACCTTCAGGAGCTGGTTCTGGTTGGCGCCGATGCTGACCTGGGCGACGTAGACGTAACCGTAGGTCATGGCGATCGCACCGAGGTCTTTCTTGCGAACCCTCTTGCCCGAGGAAGCGAACTTGGCGATGGCGCCCACGGGGGTCGATTTCGACGACTGGCCGCCGGTGTTGGAGTAGACTTCGGTGTCGAGGACGAGAATGTTGACGTCGAGGCCGCTCGCGATAACGTGGTCGAGGCCGCCGAAACCGATGTCATAAGCCCAGCCGTCGCCGCCGATGATCCATTGGCTCTTGCGGGCCATGAACTTCTTCAGGCCCAGCAGTTCGCGGCAGGTTTCGCAGTCGCACGCCTCGAGCATCGGGACGATGCGGTCGGTGATCTCGCGGCTTTTCACGCGGTCGTTCCTGTTGTCTATCCACTCCTGCATCACGCCTTTCAGTTCTTCGGAGCAGCAGTTGCATTCGGTAATGGCGGTGCGCATCTTCTCCTCGACGCGGTCGCGGAGTTTTTCGGTGGCGACCTGCATTCCGAGACCGAATTCGGCGTTGTCCTCGAACAGCGAGTTGCCCCATGCCGGGCCGAAACCGCGTTTGTTGACGCAATAGGGGGTCGAGGGGGCCGAACCCGAGTAGATCGACGAGCAACCGGTGGCGTTGGCGACGATCATCGAGTCGCCGAAGAGCTGCGTGACTGCCTTGACGTAAGGAGTTTCGCCGCAACCCGCGCACGCGCCGGAGAATTCGAACAGAGGCTGCGCGAACTGGCTGTTCTTGACGTTCTTGGTCTTGTCAACGGCCTCTTCCTTGTAGCCCACCGTGTGGTGCATGTACTCCCAACGCGCCTCCTCGGCTTTCTGCGAGGCGAGCGGCATCATTTGGAGAGCTTTGGTCTTGGCGGGGCACACGTCGGCGCAGTTGCCGCAACCGGTACAGTCCAGGGGCGAGAGTTGAATGCGGAACTTGTACTCTTTCGTTTCGGCCAGACCGGCCTTGAATTCGGTTCCTTCGGGAGCGGCGGCAACTTCGGCGTCTGTCGCCAGGAACGGACGGATAGCCGCGTGGGGACAGACGTATGAACACTGGTTACACTGGATACAGTTGTCGGGCAGCCACTTGGGAACGTCGACGGCGATACCGCGCTTTTCATAAGCACTGGTACCGTTGTCCCACGTTCCGTCTTCGCGTCCGGCGAACACGCTCACGGGCAGATCGTCGCCTTTGAGGTCGTTGACGGGTTCCACCACTTTTGCTACGAAATCGGGTTTTGGACCAACCACCCCGTCAGCCGCATTTGCGGCTGACACCCCTCCACAGGAGGGGAACCGGCCCTCGCACAGGCTTGCCCACTCGGCGGGGACGGCAACCTTTTCGGCGGCGTTTCCACCCGCGTCGACGGCGGCGTTGTTCATCGCCACGATCTGGTCGCCCTTCATGCCGTAAGATTTCTTGATCGCCTTCTTCATCTGCTCCACGGCCACATCGTAGGGGATCACGTTCGCAATCTTGAAGAACGCGCTCTGCATGATGGTGTTGGTGCGGTTGCCCAAGCCCAGGTCGGCGGCGAGTTTGGTCGCGTTGATGATGTAGAAGTTGATGTCGTTCTTAGCCAGAGTAGCCTTCATTTCGGCCGGCAGTTCGTCGGCGACGGTCTCGGGAGTGGCCAGCGTGTTCAGCAGGAACGAGCCGCCTTTTTTGATCCCCTTCAGCACGTCGTACTTGTGGACATAAGACGGAACGTGGCACGCCACGAAGTCGGGAGTGGTCACGAGGTAGGGTGAGCGGATCGGCTCGTCGCCGAAGCGCAGGTGCGAAGCGGTGTAGCCGCCCGACTTCTTGCTGTCGTAGGCGAAATAGGCCTGGCAATATTTGTCGGTGGTGTCGCCGATGATCTTGATCGAGTTCTTGTTGGCGCCCACTGTACCGTCGGCTCCGAGGCCGAAGAAGACGCCCTCGAAGGTGCCTTTGCGGTCGAGGGGAATGGGTGCGCCCACTTCGAGCGAGAGGTGCGTCACGTCATCGACGATCCCGACCGTGAAGCCGTCGCGGGGAGAGTCGGCGGCCAGGTTGTCGAACACTGCGACCATGTGGGCCGGGGTGGTGTCCTTCGACGAGAGGCCGTAGCGTCCGCCGATGATGACGGGGGCGTCGGGCTTTCCGTAGAACATGTCCTGAATGTCGAGCATCAACGGTTCCGCCGAAGCTCCGTACTCTTTGGTGCGGTCGAGAACGCAAACCCTGCGAACGGAAGCGGGCAGCGCGTCGAAGAAATATTTCGCCGAGAAGGGACGGTACAGATGCACGGTGATGATACCCACCTTGCGGCCCTGACCGACGAGATAGTCGACGGTCTCCTTCAAAGTGTCGGAGATCGAGCCCATCGCGATGATGATGTCGGTCGCGTCGGCGGCGCCGTAATATGTGAAGGGCTTGTAGGTACGGCCCGTGATCTTGCTGATCTCGGCCATGTAGCGCGCCACGATGTCGGGGACCGCGTCCCAGAACTTGTTGCCCGCCTCCTTGCTCTGGAAATAGATGTCGGAGTTCTGGGCGGTACCGCGGGTGACGGGCGATTCGGGGTTGAGGGCGCGGTCGCGGAATTCGGCCAACGCCTTGCGATCCATCAGCGGGGCGAGGTCGCCGTTCTCGAGCATCTCGATCTTCTGGATCTCGTGCGAGGTGCGGAAGCCGTCGAAGAAGTGGAGGAACGGAATGCGGCTTTCGAGCGAGGCGAGGTGGGCGACACCCGCCAGATCCATCACCTCCTGCACCGACGAGGTGGCCAGCATCGCGAAACCGGTCTGGCGCGTTGCCATCACGTCCTGATGGTCGCCGAATATCGAAAGGGCGGAAGCGGCCAGAGCGCGTGCCGAGACGTGGAACACGCCCGGGAGTAACTCGCCCGCGATCTTATACATGTTGGGAACCATCAGCAGCAGGCCCTGCGACGCGGTGAAAGTCGTGGTGAGGGCGCCCGTTTGCAACGAACCGTGAACGGCGCCCGCGGCGCCCGCCTCGCTCTGCATTTCGACAACTTTGACGGTTTCGCCGAAGATGTTCTTGCGTCCGGCCGCCGACCATTCGTCGACATACTCGGCCATGGTCGAGGAGGGGGTTATGGGATAGATGGCCGCCACCTCGCTGAACATGTAGGCGATGTGGGCCGCGGCGTAGTTGCCGTCGCAGGTTACAAATTTTTTCGTCTCTTTCTTCATTATATATCAATGTTTTATATGATTTTTCGAACAATATCGACCCGAATTTACGCACGCAAAAGTAATAAATTTATAGCGTATTTCCCGACGGATTGACTATTTTTGTACAATTTTAATAATATGATAACACAACCCATCCCCTCCGTTTCGACCCGGCAGCGTGTCGATATCGCCGATGTACTGCGCGGGATCGCCGTTTTGGGCATTCTGGCGCTACATTGCGTCGAACATTTCAACTTCTACGTTTTTCCCGAAACCTCGCCCGGCAGACTGCTTGCATTCTGTGACAAGGCGATCTGGGAGGGGCTGTTCTTCGCGTTTTCGGGAAAAGCCTACGCCTTTTTCGCGTTGCTGTTCGGCTACACCTTCTTTTTGCAGGACGAGAAGGCCAGACTCCAGGGTCGCGATTTCCGCTTCCGGTTCGTGTGGCGGCTTGTGTTGCTGTTCATCTTCGGGAACATCAACGCCGCGTTTTTTCCCGGCGAGGTGCTGGTGATGTATTCGATAGTGGGCCTTGTGTTGCCGCTCGTGGCGCGCCTGTCCGACAGATGGGTGCTCGCGATCGCCGCTATCATGCTGTTGCAACCCGATTTTATCGTCGCTTTGGTGCGTTCTTTCGGCGGAACGGATGCCCCGATGCCCGATTTCGTACCCTATTGGCAGGCGACGATGGAGGGTATCGGAACGGGCGATTTTTTGGAGACCCTGCGCACTAATCTCACCGACGGACAGAAATACAGTCTTTTGTGGGCGCGCGACTATGGCCGCATGATGCAGGCACCCGCGCTGATGATGATCGGGATGCTCATCGGGCGCAGGGGGCTTTTCGCCGACACCGAACAGAACATCCGTTTTTGGATCAAGGCGGCTTTGGTGGGGCTCGTCTGCTTTTTTCCGCTCAAAGGTATCGCCGAAATGGTTCCCGAATACATCCCCGGCGCCGCTCTCGCGGACGGTCTCGGCAACCTGCTCGGCGCATGGTACAAACTCGCGTTCATGGTCTTTATGATGGGAGCAATAATAGTGGTGTTCTACCGCACCCGTCTGCGCGGAGCTCTGATGCGCGTCACACCGATAGGGCGGATGAGCCTTACGATGTACGTGGCCCAGTCGCTGCTCGGAAGTTTCGTATTCTTCCCCTGGGGGCTCGATCTGGGGCGCACGCTCGGTTCGACCGCCTCGCTTGGGGTTGCCGCGGTGATGTTCGCGATTTTGTATACCTTTGCCCTCCTGTGGCTCCGTCGACACAGGCAGGGGCCGCTCGAATGGGTTTGGCGGAAGGCTACTTGGATAATTTGATGATTTGATGATTTGATAATTTGGTAATTTGGTAATGGGCTACGCAAAATAGTAATTATCAAATTATCAAATCATCAAATTAGTCTTTTCGCCGAGTACGCTTTCGAATAAACTGGATTGCTTCGCCCGTTCGGGCTCGCAATGACATTCTGCGTAGCTCATTATCAAATTATCAAATCATCAAATTACCAAATTACCAAATTACCAAATTAAAAAAATGATAGAATACCGGCAACATACATTGAAGAACGGCCTTCGGGTAATCGTTCACCGCTCGGGGGGTAGCGAGATGGCGGCCGTCAATATGCTTTATTGTGTGGGGGCGCGGAACGAGAATCCGCAGAGGACCGGTTTCGCCCACCTTTTCGAGCACCTGATGTTCCGGGGCACGCGCTCAGTCCCCGATTTCGACGCTCCGCTCCACAAGGCGTGCGCCGAGAACAACGCCTTCACCAACAACGACTACACCGATTATTATATCACCCTGCCGCGCGAGAATGTCGCCACCGCCCTGTGGCTCGAGGCCGACCGCATGACGGGACTCGACATCACCAAAACGAAGCTCGAGGCCGAAAAACGCGTGGTCGTCGAGGAGTTCAACCAGCGATATCTCAATCAACCCTACGGCGATCTGTGGATGCTGTTGCGGCAGATGGCCTACAAGAAGCATCCGTACCGCTGGCAGACCATCGGCGCGTCGCCCAACCATATCATGGGCGCCTCGCTCACCGACGTGAAGGCTTTCTACGAGCGTTATTACAATCCGGCGAACGCGATACTTTCGGTTGCTGCCGACATCGCCCCGGAGAAGGTTTTCGATATGGCAGAAGAGTGGTGCGGCGATATTCCGGCGGGAGTGAAACCCGCTGATGATATCCCCACCGAGCCTCTCCCGGAAGGAGCGCGCCGCATGGAGGTCGAAAGGGATGTTCCCGCCACGGCGCTCACCATCGCTTTCCCCATGGGGGCGCGCACTTCGGAGAACTATTACGCCTGCGATATACTGTCGGACATTCTGGCCGGAGGTTCGTCGGCGCGGATGTACGAGAGTCTGGTGCGCGAGAGGAGGCTATTTTCGAGTGTCAACGCCTACATTACGGGCGACCTCGATCCGGGGCTTTTCGTCGTGACGGGCCATCTGCTGCCTGAAACGGGGGTGGAGGCGGGTGAGCGCGCGCTGTGGGGAGAGTTGCGCAAACTGTGCGACGTGGCCGTGGGCGACTATGAGCTCGAAAAGGTGAAGAACAAGTTCGAGGCCGAGACCACATTCGGCGAACTCAACGTGATGAACAAGGCGATGAACCTCGGTTTCTACGAGATGCTGGGCGATCTGCCGCTCATCAACCGCGAGGTGGAGATATACCGTTCATTTTCGGCGCCGCGGCTTGTGGAGGAAGCGCGCGCGACCTTTGTTCCCGAACGTTCTTCGACGCTCGTTTACAAAAAGGGGTAATAATTGCCGTCGGTTTTAACCGACGGGAAAAGGCAAGGCAACAAACAACAAATGGGCTTTTGCCCAACTGTATCGTATCGGTTGGGCTGAAGCCCGGAGTGGGGGGGGGCGGTTTTTTATCCGTTGGCAGAACCACCCCGCCAGACGCCAAGGCGTCTGCCTCCCATATTTGCCGCCGAGCAGTGCTCGGCATTTTCAGCTCGCCTGTTCGCTTCGCTCGGAAAGGCACGCCCCTCCACAGGAGGGGAACCGCCGACGGCAATAGTATAACGGATTTCTTTTCACGGAGGCTTGAAAGCCTCCGGATAAATCGGCTGAAGCCGATGGCAATAAAAAAAACAAATTTTGAAAAAGCAACCCGAAATAGTCATCCCCAAAGCGGTGTCGCTGCCGCCGGTCGAGACGTTGACGCTTCCCAATGGCCTGCCGGTGCATCTGATCTGTACGCCGGGACAGGAGGTGGCGCGTGTCTCGCTCGTGTGGGCGGCCGGATCGTCGGTGCAGTCGAAGCCCTTCGTGGCGTCGTCGACGCTGAACCTGCTTTCGGAAGGGAGCGAACGCCTCACAGCGCACGAGATCGCCGAGCGGCTCGATTTCGTGGGGTCGTACTTCGACGTCAACATCGACCGCGACTACGCCATAGCGACATTCTGCTGTCTCGAAAAATTCTTCGCTCCCACTCTCGAAATGATCTCCGAGATAGTGTTGCACCCGGCGTTTCCGGAGGACGAGGTGGCGCTCTACGCGCGAAAACGCATGGAGAGGCTGGCGGTCGAACGCTCGAAACCCTCGGTGAAAGCCCGCGAGATGTTCTCGGCGGCGCTTTTCGGCGATACCCACCCATACGGCATATCTTCGCCCGAGAGCGAATATCTGAACCTGCGGCGTGAAGATATCCGGGAGTTCTACCGGCGGTTTTACGGGGCGGGGGAGTGCTTCGCGGTCTGTTCGCTGGGCGATGACCCCGCGCAACGCGAGGCGATTTTGGATTTGTTAGGACAAATCCAAAATCGTAATTACGAATTACGAATTACGAATTACGAAAGTCGTCGCGGCGAAGATTATCGCTTTCTGGAGATCCCGGGTGCGGTGCAGTCGGCAATCCGGATAGGCCGCGTGCTGTTCCCGCGCCAACACCCCGATTTCGTGGGGATGCAGGTCTTGGCGACGATCCTGGGCGGGTACTTCGGTTCGCGTCTCACCCGGAACCTGCGCGAGGAGAAGGGCTACACCTACGGGGTGATGGCGGCGATGGTAAACCTGCGCCATGCCGGCTACCTTGCAATTGCCACCGAGGTCGCCGCCGAGGCCGCGCGCGACGCCATCGAACAGATATTCGCCGAGATGGAACGCCTCAAAACCGAACTCGTACCCGAGGACGAACTCGAGAATGTCCGCCGGTCGATGCTGGGCGAGGTGATGAGGATTCTCGACGGGCCGTTCGGCATAGTCGACGTGGTGATCGAGAATATTCAGATAGAGGGGTCGGCGGGCATGTCGGGAGCCCACAGCTATATCAACGATTTCATTCGCCGGATAGACGGCACGACTCCCGAGCGTGTTCGCGAACTTGCACGCAAATATCTCGACAGAGAGGCGTTTACCACCGTGATCGTCGGGAAGGAGTGAAGTCTGAAGAATATTGCCGTTGGCTAAAGCCAACGGATGAGGAGAGCCTTTCTACTACCCGGGCTTCAGCCCAACCGACGAAGTTGGGCTGAAGCCCGGGGGTTTTGGTTTTATCCTTCCTATCCGTCAGCTAAAGCATACGGCAATTAAACAATGAATTTCTTTTCACGGAGGCTTAAAAGCCTCCGGATTGACGGTTAAAAACCCTCGGAATTTTATCAAAGACAAGGGCCGGAAATTTCCGGCCCTCATTATCAAATTATCAAATCATCAAATCATCAAATTAGATCAATACCCGAAAATATCCTCTTTGGAGACGCGCTTCACGGGGCCGAGCGAGCGCAGGAAGTTCATGTCGAGATCGGCGGTGCGGCCGAGGATCGCGAAGGTGTAGGGCCTGCCAGCCACCCACTGCTGCTGGAACGCCTTCACGTCGTCGAAACTCATCGAGGGTACGTTTTCCCATATCGTGCGGCGGCGGTCGTAGTCGATACCCATGTCCAGAGCCGAAATATAGTTCCAAAGCACGTTAGCTTTGACTATGCGCTGGGAGCGCAGTTCGGTGATCACCGATTCTTTGGCGAGGTTGAACGCGGCTTCGCTTTCGGGCATGTTGTTGATGATATCGTCGAAAGCTTTGGCGGCGTCGACCAGCTTGTCGTTCTGGGTGGCTATGTAGGCGGTGTAGGTGTAGGGATTCTCAAGGCGCGAGGGACGTGCCAGCGAAGCCGAAGCCGAATAGGCCAGACCCCTTGCCTCCCTCATCTCCTGGAACACGATGGCGTTCATGCCGCCGCCGAAATAGGCGTTGTAGAGGGTTTGGGCGGGATCGTTCGCGGGATCGTACGTCTCGCCGCGGTTGCTGTACTGGTTGTAGTAGATCTGCGCGGCGTCGTATTCGGCCAGCACCACGCTGTTGTGCGGGGTCTGGACGAAGGGATATTTCACCTTCGCGGCGGGAGCGGCCAGTGTGGCGGGTACGTTGTGGTGGGCGTCGATGTCGGCCAGCAAAGAGGCGTGGTCGGCGGCTCCATAGTACACTATGCGGTGCTCGAGGCCCACGAGGGCGCGCAGTTTGCCCAGAAGCTGCTCCGAAGTGAGGGCCATCAGTCGGGCGTTGGTGAGAGTGGTGCCCTCGATGAATTCGGGGCCGCGCGAGGCGTAGGTTCTCAGTGCGGCGAAGTTGCGGCCCTGGTTGAGTTTCGCGTCGGCGCGGCTCTTTACCATGTCGGCTTTCAGGCCCGCGAGTATCTGTTCGTCGGGAACGGCTCCGGCGATCAGTTTTTCGGTCAACTCCATCGCACGGGCCATGTTCTCGCCCAGACCTGTGATTGCGACGTAGGTGCGGTCTTCGGCGGCCTGGATATGCCATGAGCAGGCGATGTTGTAGAATTCGGCGGCGAACTCTTCGGCGGTCATGTCGGCCGTACCGAGGTACGACAGATAGTCCGCGGCGAGCGACAGGGCGGGATCGTTGTTGTAGCCCGTTTCGTAGAGATATTCGAGGTCGAAAATGTCGGTCGTCTCGTTCTTTTTGTAGAGTACTTCGATGCCGTTCTTCGCCGTGAGGCGATCCATGTCCTTGGAGAAATCGACGAACACCGGCTCGATGGGCGTTACCTCGGAGTTCTGAATCTCGGCCAGGAACGCGCTTACGGCGTCGCGGTTGGTCTGTATGGGAGTGATGGCGGGTTTCGACATCTTCAGCTCGCCGGGATCCTTGCCCTGCCTCTTGTAGATGACGGCGCAGTTGTCGGCCCTGAACTGGGAGTTGGCGAAGGCCACGATCTCGGTTTTGGTGACGCGGCCGAGGCGGTCGATCTCGCCGACCATCTTGTCCCACGGAATGTCGTTGATGAACGAGGTGACGAAGGCGTCGGCACGGCCGTAGTTGCTGTCGAGATAGCGCATCTGCCGGGCCTTGTAGTTGTTGACGGTGGCGGCGATCAGAGCGTCGTCGAAATCTCCGGCTTTGAGTTTTTCGATCTCGGCCATCATCAGGTCTTTGACCTCTTCGAGAGTCTGGCCCGCTTTGGGGCGTCCCTGCATCACGAGCAATCCGTGGTCGGCCAGGGAGTTGTAGTAGGCGTAGCCCGAAAGCACCTTCTGTTGCTGGATAAGGTCGAGGTCTATCAGACCCGCCGCGCCGTTGTAGAGAACGCTTCCCAGAATGTTCATCAGATCGGCATCGGGTGAGTTCATGCCGCCTGTGCGCCACGCTATGGTGACATTCTCGGCGTCGAGGCCCAGTACCTCCCTTGTGACGGGAGAGTCGATCGCGGGCAGGGGCGAGGCGTCGATGGAGGGCATGTCGGGGTTGGGTTTCATGCCGCCGAAATATTTGTCGATAATGGCGATGGTCGCGTCGGGATCGAAGTCGCCAGACATACAGACGGCCATGTTGTTGGGTACGTACCAGTCGGCGTGGTATTGCTTGACGGTGGTGATCGACGGGTTTTTAAGGTGCTCCTGTGAGCCGAGCACAGTCTGTTTGCCGTAGGGGTGGGTCGGGAAAAGGGAGTTCAGCATCTGCTCCGACACCTTGCGGCTGTCCTGTGTGAGCGACATGTTCTTCTCCTCGTAGATGGTCTCGAGTTCGGTGTGGAAACCGCGGATCACGGGGTTGGCGAAACGGTCGGCCTCGATGCGCGCCCAGTTCTCGACCTGATTGGCGGGAATGTCCTCGGTGTAGACCGTCATGTCGTAACCGGTGTAGGCGTTGGTGCCGACGGCCCCGATGGCCGACATAAGTTTGTCGTACTCGTTGGGGATGGCGATACCCGAAGCGATGTAGCTGATGCTGTCGATCTGCTGGTAGAGGGCGGTGCGCTCGGCATCGTCCTCACTCACCCGGTATATCTCGAAAAGCCTCTCGATCTCGTCGAGCAGGGGTTTTTCGGCCTCATAGTCCTGAGTGCCGAAGCCGGGCGTGCCCTTGAACATCAGGTGTTCGAAATAGTGGGCCATGCCGGTGGTGTGGGCGGGGTCGTTCTTGCCGCCCGTCTTCACGGCGATGTAGGTTTGGATGCGCGGGGTCTCCTTGTTAACGGCCAGATAGACCTTCAGGCCGTTGTCGAGGGTGTAGATGCGCGATCCCGTGGGGTCGCCCGGGACGGTCTCGTACTTGTAGCGCGAACCGCACGACGATGCCGCCATAAGGACGAAGGCGAGCATTCCGAGAATGGATAGAGACTTTTTCATAAAGATATAGTGATTAGTGTTTAGTGATTAGCGCCAACGCGCAAATTTGTCATTATTTACTGATCGTTTAACGCTCGATCATTAAACGATCAGTTCCTTCACTATGTAGTAAAGTATCATTCCGGAGGCGATGAGCTTGATGCCCACCCCGCTAATGAATGCGAAAAAGGCACCCGTCGCAATTCTCAACGCCACATGTCCCTCGCTGCGGTTACCTACCAACTCGCCCAGGAACGCTCCCGCGAAAGGGCCCACGATCATTCCCCACGGCCCGAAGAACATCCCCGCGATCATACCGAGCACCGTGCCCCATGTCGCCGCCCGCGATCCGCCGAACTTTTTGGTCATTACCACCGGCAGGAAATTGTCGGCCAGCGTCACCAACACGACTACCCCGAACCATATCCACAGAAACTCCGTGGGACGGTCGTAGTAGTCGGTGAACGACAACAGGAGCAACCCGATCCAACTCACGGGCGGCCCCGGCAAAACCGGTACCACCGACCCGGCAAGTCCGATGACGGCCAAAATGACGGCGACTATCGCTAAAAAAATATCCACCTTAAATTCTATTTGATAATTTGGTGATTTGGTAATTTGATAATTATTTCTGCGTAGCCCATTATCAAATCATCAAATTATCTAATTATCAAATTAGTCTGTTGGTCGCGGTGTCGGGAAAGACCACCCACGGGGTGAAAGTTTTGGCCTCCTCGAAATCCATCTGCGCATAAGACATGATGATTATCACGTCGCCCGGACGTACTTTTCTTGCCGCGGCGCCGTTGAGGCCTATCGCCCCGCTTCCCCTCTCGCCTTTTATGACATAGGTTTCGAGCCGTTCTCCGTTGTCGATGTCGGCTATGGTCACCTTTTCGCCCGCGATGAGGTTGGCGGCATCCATCAGATCCTCGTCGATGGTGATGCTGCCCACATAGTCGAGGTTGGCTTCGGTCACCGTCACGCGGTGTATCTTCGATTTTATAACTTCAATGATCATAAATTTAAATTTGGTAATTTGGTAATTTGATAATGGAGCTACGCGCAAAATAATTAACAAATCATTAAATTATCAAATAGTATATTGTCAATCAGTCTGACGTTTCCGGCCTGAACGGCAACGCACGCCCGGGGGCCCATCATGTCGAAATATATCACCTTCAAAAGACCGCTCCGTTCGACCTCGGCCCTCACGTACCGCTCCACCTCGCGCGGCGAAAGCTCTTCCGCCTTCAGCGCACCCAATCTCAGGGCGCGGTAGATGTCGGGTGCGGCCGCCCTGTGCCGGGGGGTCAAAAGGGCGTTGCGCGACGACATGGCGAGGCCGTCGTCCTCCCTCACAGTGGGGCATTCCACTATCTCTACTCCGGCCCACGGTTCGCCCGCTTCGGTGGCCTGACGCACCATCTCGCGGATAATGGCGATCTGCTGGAAATCCTTCTGTCCGAAAAAAGCGCGCCCCGGACGAACCAGATCGAAAAGCCGCGACACCACCTGCGCCACTCCGTTGAAATGGCCCGGACGGGTCGCCCCCTCCATCACCTTGTCGAGGGAGCCGAAATCCCACACCCTCGTGTCGGGGGCGGGATACATCTCCTCCACCGTCGGCATGAAAACCAGATCGACCCCTTCGGCCTGGAGCAATTCCAAATCCTTCCCGGGTGTTCGGGGGTAGTTTTTCAGGTCTGACGGGTCGTTGAACTGCGTCGGGTTGACAAACACACTCACCACGACCACTCCCCCCGCTTTCCCGGCTTCGCGCACCAGCGACAAGTGTCCCTCGTGCAACGCCCCCATCGTCGGCACAAAATTTATCTCTTCCCCAGGCACCCCTCTTAAGGCTTCCCCAAGCGCCTCTCTCGTCTCTGCAACCCTCATTATCCCTTGTAAAATGCGCGGTAAAGTTAGAAAAAAAAGATAACTTTGCGACCTAACCGAATCTAATTAAGGGGAGATGAAAAAGATTTTTACGATTATGGCGATTTGTGCGACGATTTTAGGGGTTGCCGCGTGTGGCGAAAAAGCGAAAAAAGAGGGCGGCGGAGAGTTCAGGTGGACTATCGACCGCTTCGACGATATCCGTGTGATGAGATACCGGGTGCCGGGTTTCGAGGAGCTCGAGCTCGACCGAAAACTGCTTGTGTATTACCTGAGCGAGGCGGCGCTGTCGGGACGCGACATTCTCTTCGATCAGAACTTTCGATACAACCTGCCCGTGAGGCGCACTCTGGAGGGTATCCACCGCACGTGGGCCGGAGATCGCTCCACGCCCGAGTGGGCCGCTTTCGAGACCTATCTTAAAAAGGTGTGGTTCGCCAACGGGATCCATCACCACTATTCGGGCGACAAGTTCGAGCCCGGATTCTCCGAAGAGTATTTCGACGCGCTTCTGGTCGGCACTCAGAACGAGGCGTTGCCGCTCGATTTCGCCGGAGGCTCGCGCGAGGAACTTATCGCGGCTGTAAAACCCGTTATTTTCGACCCCGCGCTCTGGCCTCTGCGTATAAATCAGGCCGAGGGGGCCGATCTGCTCGCCACCAGCGCGATGAATTATTATGAAGGAGTGACGCAGGCCGAGGCGGAGAAGTTCTATGCCGACATGGCCGCCGCCGCGGGCGACGACCCGATGCCGATCTCCTATGGTCTCAACTCGAAACTCACCCGGAAGGGTGGACGTTTGCAGGAGATGGTGTGGCATGAGGTCGGAATGTACGGCGCGGCGATAGCGCAGATCGTCTTCTGGCTCGAAAAGGCGGCGGGTGTCGCCGAAGGGGCCCAGAAAGAGATTATCGAAAACCTTGTGAAATACTATCGCAGCGGCGACCTGAGGGATTTCGACGCCTACAACGTGGCGTGGGTCAGGGACACCGTTTCACATGTCGATTTCATAAACGGTTTCATCGAGAACTATGGCGATCCGCTCGGCATCAAGGCGTCGTGGGAGGCCAACGTCAACTTCAAGAACGACGAAGCCACGCGCCGCACCGAGATCATCAGCGCAAACGCCCAATGGTTCGAAGACCACTCGCCCGTCGCACCCGAGTACCGTAAAGAAGAGGTGAAGGGCGTTTCGGCCAAGGTCATAACGGCGGCGATAATCGGCGGCGACTGCTATCCGGCCACCCCGATAGGGATCAATCTGCCGAACGCCGACTGGATCCGCCGCGACCACGGCTCCAAGTCGGTCACCATACAGAACATAACCGACGCCTACGACAAGGCCGCCGAGGGCAACGGCTTCACCGAGGAGTTCGTGCTACGCGAGGAGGATCGCGCACGGATGAAAGAGTTCGGCTCGCTGGGCTCGAATCTCCACACCGACCTTCACGAATGTCTCGGTCACGGCAGCGGCCAACTTGCTCCCGGAGTGACGGGAACCGAGTTGAAGCAGTACGGCTCACCCCTCGAAGAGATGCGGGCCGATCTCTTCGCGCTCTACTACATAGCCGATCCGAAGCTCGTGGAACTCGGTCTCGTTCCCTCTTCGGATGTCGCTTGGGCCGAGTACGCGAGCTACATGATGAACGGCCTTCAGACCCAACTCTCGCGCGTCGAGCTTGGCAAGAACGTCGAGCAGGCCCACATGCGTTGCCGCAAAGCGGTGGCCGAGTGGTGCTATGAGAAGGGGCGCGCCGCGGGTGTCATCGGAAAGGTGGTAGAGGGCGGCAAAACCTATATCGTGGTGAACGATTTCGAGGCCTTGAGAGGGCTTGTCGGCGAGCTTTTGCGCGAAGTGCAACGCATTAAGAGCGAGGGCGATTTCGAGGCCGGACGCGACATGATCGAAACCTACGGCGTTCGCGTCGACCCGGCCCTGCACGCCGAAGTTCTGGAACGCTACACCGCGCTGAACCTTGCTCCTTACGGCGGTTTCGTCAACCCGCGCTACGAGCTGGTGCGCGACCTTAACACCGGCGAGATCACCGACGTCGCCATCGCCTACGACGAGAGCTATACCGAGCAGATGCTACGCTACTCCCGCGATTATTCGTTCCTGCCGAGCAAAAACTAAAGTACGATCACGATGTTACGAAAAATAGAACAATTCCTTAGAAAATACTCCTGGACGGTCATTGTGGGGGTGGCGGTGCTTGCGGCCGTGCTTTTTCTGGTCGCCACCTGCATTCAGAAGCGCGGTTCCGGCGATTCCGATACCGAGACGGAGCGCGAACCGCTCACTATGTTCGATATTCCCTATGAGCAGTACGAACTGGTCGAGGGCGAGGTCGGCAAAAATGAGACTATGGGCAAGATACTCGAACGTTTCGGCATCGGCGCGAGGGGAGTCTACGACATCGAGCAGGCATCGAAAGATGTTTACGATCTGCGCAAGGTGCAGGTGGGCCGGCGCTATGTCGCCATGCTCACCCCCGACACCCTGTCGGTCGACAGCGTCGCCAGGCAGAGGCTCGCCCACCTTGTTTACGAAAAATCGCTGACCGATTACTTCGTCATCTCGCTACCGGGGCGCGATTCGGTCGTGGTGCGCAACGGTTCCAAACCCGTGAGGGTCGAGAGGCAGCGTGCCGAAGCCTCTATCGAATCGTCGATGTGGAACGCCATCGTGGGCAACGGGCTTCCGCTCGCCCTCTCGGGCAAACTGGAGGATGTGTTCGGCTGGAGCGTCGATTTTTTCGCCCTTCAAAAGGGCGACGGTTTCGAGGTGATCTACGATCAGGAGTATGTCGACTCGATCGCCATCAACGACATAGGGCAGGTGTGGGGCGCCATCTTCCGCCACGGAGGCAAGGAGTACTACGCCATCCCGTTTAAGCAGGAGGGTAAGATCGCTTATTGGGACGAGAACGGCAACAGTCTTAAGAAGCAGTTCCTGAGGGCGCCTCTGAACTATTCGCGCATCTCCTCGACCTTCTCCCGGTCGCGCCTGCATCCCATTCGCCGCACCTATCGTCCCCACCACGGGATAGATTACGCCGCTCCGACGGGAACCCCCGCCCATGCCGTGGCCGACGGCACCGTGACGCGGCGCGGATGGTTGGGCGACGGAGGCAACACCGTGTGGATAAAACACGCGCGCGGCTACGAGACCCGCTATCTGCATTTAAGCCGATACGGCAACATATCGGTCGGGTCGCGCGTTTCCCAAGGGCAGGTGATCGGATATGTCGGCTCCACTGGGGGGTCGACGGGGCCTCACCTCCATTATGAAATACGTCTGAACGGCAAGCCGCTCAATCCGAACTCCATTCCGCAGGAGCCCGGCGAACCGATCAAGGAGGCCAATCGACCGGAGTTCTCGGTGGTTCGCGCCAAGGTGATGGGCGAGCTGGCCGGAACCCTGCCCGAGTCGGAACGGCTCGTACAGTTGGATTCGATCGTCATTCCCGCCACGCCGCTCGATCCGGTGAATCCTTCGCCGGTCGATACTACTAAAAACTTCATAGATGGGAGATAAGTTTTTTGAATAAATTTGCACGTGCCGGAATAAGTACTTATATTTGTACTTAAATAAGTACATATTATTATGAGAACAGCTAATTTTACGGATCTGCGCAAAAACCTGAAGCAATATCTCGATCAGGTGATTGAAGATTCCGACAGGTTGATAGTTCCGCGTAGC